>WLWD01000677.1_pt1 | contig 50287 bp, 35 predicted proteins | sample 6712731 | NCBI WGS metagenome assembly WLWD01 (sample SAMN12718690, study PRJNA576275) | sponge metagenome | isolation source: marine sponge | host: Mycale hentscheli | place: New Zealand: South Island, Marlborough, Capsize Point | collected 2014-11-01
GGCTTTGTATAATAATGAAGACGTATCAGTAGGGGTGTGGCTTAGTCCATACAGAGCGGAGAGGCGCCATGATGTCAGGTTTAACACTGAGTTTGTCTCTAGAGGCTGTAGGAACCTTTATATTGTGTCCCATAAGCAGAGCACTGAAGAAATGGAGGCCAAGCAGCGACTTCTGGATAGAACAGGCAAGCAGTGTTCCCGTGAGTTTCAGACTCGCTTGTCTTATATTTATAACTGGACTGTGGAAACTACCAAATGCTGCATCAGAACAAGAGGCGTGCCATAGATCTGGTGCAATTGTTGTATAATTATTTTTATAATAAAATTATTATTAATAGCAAATTTTCTCACTCTAACAGCCAATATTTTAAATTAAGACTTAACTTGCTATTATTATAATTATTTCAGCCAAGAATGGCTGAACCATTGAAAATTATTATTGATCCAACTGGAAATTGAATGTCTATCGTGTGTGCATGCTCGAGAGCATTTCCCTTTCTGCATGTAATGTCTGAGTTATATGATAGATGTGGAGAATATGGAAGGTCAGGGGCAAACTTAATGAGGGGAATAGCAAATCAGTGAATTGCCTCTAGTTACAGATTGAATCTGATCCGTAATGCTCACTTTTTTATTCTCTATCCTTCCCACACTTAGCCTTAACTGATGAAAACTATTAAGGTGTGGGCAGGATGACATGTGCAGCACTAGTGTTGTCCAATTTGGTGTAAACAAACAAGTCAAGTCGTGATATTTGCATTAGTGATTATTTCTCACAGATGTGGTTGTGGTATTATTATTATTATTGCTTTGTTGTTGTTATTTTTGTTTTCAATAGTTATAGTGAGTTAGTATGATGTTTAGTTGAGAAATTGCTAATATTAATTGAACTGGAAAATAAACCATAACCTTTTTCCTCACTAACAGCAAATATCTTGAGAGAGCCATGAAGTTTTCAAGTGTTGCAGTGTAGAAGTCTGGCCAGGTGACATTTATATATCAGCAATTTCTTCTTCAGACATAGCTATAGGTGACTAGTTCAATTCTAATTGGACAGAAACAATTACACAAGCATTTTTAAAAAGTCAATCGTTTTATAATAAAAAGTAAACAAACACAAAACAATCATTTCATTAGAAATATTAAAAAAAATATATAGAAAACTATAAAATAAAAAAAAAGCTTTATAAAAGGTTTGTAAGTGTTCTGATTTACAAAACTCACTGACGAGGAGTTTGTGCTTTTGTGTCTTTAGATTCAGATTGTTCAGATGGAAATTTAATTCCAATTTTAGAAGTAGGATGAAGGAGAATGTATTTATCCACTTCAGGGTGCTGGAACGCCTTCTTTAGGGCAATGGCAGTATTGGCATCATCAGGTATTGGGTTATTCATTAACCCAATATACTGCATAGCAGCTGAAGGCCTCAAAGCACTGAGGAAACATTTTGCATCGTCAATATTAATATTGTTAAATGATATATCAAAGTCTACTGACAACATATCTTGTGAGTTATTAAATCTTAGTCTGCGACAATTATGCAGCAGTGCACAGTGACGAGGATATCGTTTTATTCCATCTGCCAACTCAGCAATATGTGAGCTGTTCATGTTGTTGTGAGAAAGATTAATGAAAGTAAACAAAATGGATGGTATGTTCTTGCTGGAGTCTTCTGCATTGTAGGCTAGATTCAGATTATTAAGTCTGGGGTGATTTAATAAGTTAAGAAAGACTTTGATGACTCCATTTGTACCAATAATGTTTCTGGATAAATTTAAGGTGTGAAGATGTTGGCAATGCTCCGTAACATAGTCAGACAATTCCATAGCACATTCTAAATTAATGGCATTGTCACTCAACTTCAATGCTCCTAAAATGTTACCAGTATATAATGTTGGTCCTAATCCATTCATTACTGGATAGATTATTCGATAGTCACAATGGAGGAATACAGGATTCTGCCAGTTGGGATGTACACTACTAGCTATTGACTTTTGAATGGTATGTAAACATTCACAACCATTAGCTCCGAGGTTATTTCTTGACAAATCTAGAAACGTAATATTGATGCAGCTGTTTATCAAATCACCCAATGCTCGAGCATCTTCTATTTTGATTTCATTGTTGGATAAATCAAGGCTCCAAAAATTAGGACAGTTTTTCAATACATCAGATAGTGCTTCTATGCCAATGCAACCTATGAAATTGTTGGAAAGGTCTAGTGTTTGTAGCTGACAATTGTTTTCCAAACCCTTTGCTAAAGTAACAGCTTCAGAGCTAGACATCTTAGTATCAGAGAGATCCAACTCTGTGAGATTTTTCATTGGAATTTTTTGAACAATCATGTTTGCACAGTCAGGATTAAGGCTTGTTGCACTTAATTTTACTAGTTTTGAATGTTCTAGTTTTCCAGCTATAGATAAAACACTTTCATACACCAAGCCATCTCCTGATAGATCAAATTCCTTAAGCTTTGCTGCTGCTTTGTTACTCAGACCTCTTACTAAAGTCTCCATCTTATAAGTGCCACTTCCTGTGAGTGTCAGTGAAGTAGTAGGAGTGGAATGGTCAGCATTGCTCGACATGACGTAGGCTAAAGCTGCAACATCAGCTACATTGTAACTGTCAAGGTGGCAGGTAAATAACTCTGAGGATATGAGTTTGCTAATATCAGGTCTTCGAGACTCATAGGCACATCTGTTTTTGAACCAACTGGAATAGTATAGTAGGCAACATTTATCAATTCCATCAAATATCAATTTGGCTCTATTAATCCCTTTAGAGAAGTCTATTAACCCAAAATAGAATTTCCACACTGTCAGCATGTGAACAGAACTAGAGTGCTCTTTTATTATTTCATTTTGTTTCTTTGTAGTAAGTGTAGATATATAATAAGCAGCTAAATATTCTTGTAGTGTCAAATGGAGAAAACTGTAGGAGTTTTGGAAGCCATGGAGGTAGGCTATAATATCTACAGTGGCTAAGCCAAGGGCTAGTGAATCGTCTGAACTGACTCCACCTTCTCTTATCACAACCTGGGAGTTTTTGGTCATTTTGAAGGCTAGTGAACAAAGCTTTCGAAAGTTCTTGTAGTTGTCTGGATCCAAGTAATCCAGTGATTTCAAATGGGCCATTTTAAGTCCACGTTTGGAAAGATGCCTAATCACAATAAGCCTCGTGAAAGTCTCGTAAATTTTGGCTAAGGTGTGAGGAATATCGTTAGGTTCACAGTCATAAATAAAACAAATGATGGCTAAATTGACAGGTAGATAGCACATGTCAGCCACTTGGGGGTGGGTTAACAGATATTCCTTTAGTTGAGTGTAGTGGTGTTTCACACTTAACCCGTCAGTACTATGGAAGGGAAAGCTGTCTATGTAGTCATTTACCTTGTCATTAGAAAACCCAAACACTTCTATTTCTTTCAAGAATAACTTGTTATCGATACTTCTATGGACAGCTGCAGGACGAGATGACATAATTACCATGGCATTAGGAAGATAGGATTTATCTAGTAATGCATGAATGAATGACACCAACTTATCATTACAATTGTTTTCATCAAACCCATCTAGCATCAGGCACAGTTTCTTCCCTTTAGTGTCCTCAAACCTTTTAACGAGACATCTTAATTCTTCTTTGGCTTTATAATAAGGTTGTAGTATACCCGATAAATCAGCATATTCTTGCTCAGAGTTAACTGCTCTCAAACTGATCAGAAATGCTAGTTCTGCTTCTCTGAGAACTTCCCCTTTAGCCCAATCTTTCACTATCTTATGAAATAGCGTTGTTTTACCACTTCCTGGACGTCCTATAACAAGTGTATTGGACCCACTCACAAACTCTCCAAATGCCTCACTGTATTCAATTCTTTCTTTAGTTGTCAGTTCCTCATCAGCATTTCCTGAGACGGAATAATCTGATTGGTAGGATTTATCACTAGGCTTCACAAGAGCCAAGTTAACAAAACTCTCTGCCACTACAGGAGGCCAATTAATGTCACTAACAACATCAGGCTCTCTTTGATATCGCTGGACCAGGAGGTCACGTTTCTCTTTCTCATACATATGAAGGCTTTGTTTGGAGCCTTCATCACTTGACACAACAGCAGTCATATTGACTGATGTGAAGTTCTCTAGCTTACTGGCTAAGACCTTTTTCTGAACAAATGGACCTGCCAACGCATTCCTTAATTCCTTCATGGTGGCTGGAACAGTCCCAATGTACTTGCCCGTTATCCATTTATGCAAAATTTTGTATAGCCTTGTGGCAAATTTACGACTGTCTCCACACTCTTCCCTAACTGCTTCAGGTAAACCTACAGATATAGCTATTTCCTCCCATAAATGAGCAACTTCATCTGCTAGGAATTTTGAAAGACGTAAAGCATCACCTTCTTTGAAGTGGTAGTCTTCCCGGGATTGTTCATCACCAGTTGCCAGTGGCTGGATGCAGTGTGGTGGTTGTCCTCTAGTTGCCATGATACCTACGTCAGTATAATTACCAAAATGTTAGCTAGCTAGTAAAATGTACTTGTTAGTCCTGACTTACTTTTACTCTCTCACTTGCCAGTGAAGGTCTTCTGCTTGATACAGATATTATATGTGGATATCTTCAGCTCCTCAAGTAAAGTAAAATTCTCTTACCGTACTTATCACAGAAATACACGCCCAAATCTCAATTATATTCACAGCTTTTTAATGAATTTCATAGAATCGTCAGGCCTAATTAGGAAGTTCTTGTTTTACATCATTATACAAAATTTATACTGAAGTTACTTAAGTGTTAAATACATTATACAGATATGAATGTGTGAGCATTCATCAACATTTAAACAGCATAATGATAGGCAGATTGGATGGAGAGAAAAAAAAAAGGAAAAAAAAAGCATCTCCAGAAGTGAAGTGCTAATAGAGACTACTCCACAAATAATTTTTTCCCCTTCAATTCAACAAATTTAGAAAGTACACAGGTGGAGCAGAGTATGTACTTCAAGAATAGATCAGACTAACTCTATTGTGCAATCATGAAAGCATCTAAAAGTGCATTTGGTGAAATTTAATTAAACATAATTTTGTAACAAACTGAATTAGTTTGAAGAGCAGTTAACCACTTGTTGCTACATTGGTCTAGTTGTCTTAGATTGAACTGCCATGCTTCCTAGCATACCATCACTCATTTGTGATGGACACAGTTGCAAAATTGGTTTCAGTGTGGTCGCCTCAAAATTTTCAAATTTTTTTGTTGTTGCTAAATTACGTATATACGCCAAAAACTACATGAAGCTGATCTGTTGCTAGTTGTATGAAAAATTGGAACAGCTACATTTTTTTCTTGCAAGTAAAAATAATTCAAATTCAGCAGAGATATATGACTTAAAGACTATAAAAAGTCATCTAATCATGCACTCACAAAAAAAAAAAAAAATTGTGAGAAAAAATAATTAAAAAAATGTTTTTAAAATAGTTCATCTAGTGTTGAAGCAAATAGTTGTCCACAGGGAGAACTTGTTCTTGCTTCAGAGAGTCCCATATCCAATCAGATTTCACTAGCTTCACTGCACCACTGGCCTACACAACACAGTAGGGGCATTTCTTAGCACTTGTTAAAATACAACAACAATATAATTTGAGTATTGGGCTATACTTTACTTAATATCAAGTATCAAGTACAAAGTTAAGTGAAACATTATAATACTAAATTAAACTGATCAAGGGGGAATAACAACAACAACAAACAAAAACATTGAAAAAAAAAAAAAGACTTCTGAATGGTACATGACCAGGTCTACCCTGGTATGGACAACTGAACTGAACATTACACTATCATCACACACACACACACACACACACTCAATAATCACGCATGTACGCATCTCACGTATTATTTTGTCATGTCGTAGCTGCGAGCCAACTGCGTTGTCTGGCTACGCATTCTTATGGTTACTCAGTGGTTTTAAATTATTCTTTGTGTATTGTTCACTTTTATCTGACTGTTATTATTGTAAGAAGCACTCTGGTCCTTTGAATTATCAAACTACAGATAACTAAGACCATTCCCACTGTTGAATTAGCCGACTGTGGAGAGGAAGCTCGTGAAAGTCATCCTTGCCCCCTTCAGTACAAAAATTCTTTTTTATGTGTTCAAAAATGAGTCCAACAAATTTCTATTTTACAACTACCACTAATCTCCCGCTTTGATCGAGTCATCTACTAAAAATACTCTCTAATTGCTAGACATTAGTATAGAGGAATACATACATTGTTGGCTACTGTAGAGCTAGCTCCATCTGTGATGCAATAGTTAGCGTCAGACTTCTGGTACTCCTCCAAAACTTCCCCATCGTAACTATACAGTAGTATAAAATAGAAGGAAAAAAAAAATTTCAGTTATATTTTCCCACCTTTTATGAATATAACCTTAAAATCAAGTACTGAAGAACATATTATATTATATAAAAAATTTGTTATTCTAAGTTATTAAAGTGATTGTTAATTTAGTCCACATGTACAAAGTTCAAAGTTCACATAAAAGCGTTACACCTCTATTCTCTCTGTAAAATGAAGTGATGGTTTTTACAACTGTTCCCCATCTTAGTGGTTAGGTAAAGGGTCTCACTCATAAGACTACTTCATTGCACAAACCAAAAAAATAAAAAGAGAGCATTCTGTTTCTCTCTTCCCCTTTTTTTATAGGTATAGGTCCAAAATTTCAAACATCGGAAATGGACCTTCTATTCTAAATAAAAATCACTTTGCTAGCCTGCCAAAGTTAAAGCTGCTGATCCAGTGTTTGGCTTCCTTACAAAATCTAGCCAATACAATCACTTACGCAGTGAAGAACTTTTTGATCTTGCTGAATTCGGACATTGACGGAGACACGTATATTTTTATTCCACTGAACAAGTCAAGCAAAGGCTGAAATATAAAACACGAGAGAACTGTGCGAATGAAACATGTTAATTGAACCAAGTGAGCACTGACTCTATTCCTGATATTTCAAATTAACACTCATCACTCATCTGCATCTAATTGAGTCATTGTGCGTACGTGCTATGTATGTGTGTGTGTGTGTGTGAATAAAATTCTCAAGTATAATGAAATTTTCAAAACACTTTAAAACCCAAACATTCACACATACTTACTGCTTACAGTACCTGTTTGATTTCAACTCCAACACATTTAGTTTTAGTTTCCAACAGATCCTACAAAATACATTTAAATTCGAACATACATACATAACCCATACACAGACACTTCACTTACGTCCTGTGGATGCAGGAATTCCTCTTTGTGTTTGGAGTTGGTTTGGTAACACTTGGGACCATACTTGCATACCAACTTCTTCTTTTTGCTGGGAGATGTCACTTTGTCTTCTCCATCACTCGCTCTCTTAGGAGTGCGTTTAAACGGACTCTTACCCGTCTCCTTAGATGGACTTTTGTCTTCAGTCTTAGCTGAAAAGCCAGAAATGTGTACATCACCATAATGGTTGGGACTGCTAGTTTATTTACAGTACAGCACATATTTACGGTTATTCCTTGTGTAACAAATAAATTGTGCAGCTAATTTCCAACAGAATAAAATAAAAATGTCACAAATAGCTAACATCAGGGTTTTATACAGGGGGGGGGGGGGCTGGTCTTAAGATCCCCTCCTCCCCCATAATTTGTGTAGTAAGATTATAAAATCATGCATGTGACCAAAAAGTGTGACGTATATACACACGTCAAACAAAGTGTGAAAAAATAGGTGTGGTTAAATACACACAGTATCTCCACCCCCACTGAAAAAAATCCTGCGCGAAGCCCTGCATGTAATCCCAAGTAATATCGTATCTAACTAGACACGCCCTTTCTTTACCAGTGCTGCGTTTGCTAGGAGAAGCAAGATCTTCAGCAGCAGCAGGTGGCTTCCTCTTGGCAGGTCGCTTGGAAGTCTTGCTGGCCCCTTTAGTATCACTGTCCTCATCTTTATCCTCGGACGATACTCCCGGGACATCTGGCGAGTGAGATCAATTAGAGTGAATACTCTACTCTGTGTACTGATTGGCCATGCTTACCTAGAGTTTCCTTGGAAGTCTTGAAAAGAGTCTAAAATAATAAAGAAACAAACATACATATTAAAATAGCAGCTTCATGCCAACTAAAATTTAAATATACGTGTGCCTATCTAACAGTTTTTTTTCTGGTACGAGAATGAGTAATAAACTAGGGGTTGCTCAAATTTCACAAATGGCATTAGTGGTAAAGAAATCAAGATTCATGATATTTATTCATTTATTTTTTATATGGTATATGCGACCCTTTTTTCTCCTGTACCACTACTTGTGTAAGTTACGTAGGTAAGCATTTCCCAGCTCTGGTGCTAGCAGAGAATGTGAAGGCTTACAATGTGCCCTATAGTTTGATATAGTTTAGATGTCCTATTTTTCTGTAAAGGAGTCTTCTCGCTGAGTGTCTCACTCACTTGCCAATACAAACAAACAGACAAACAAACAAACAAAGAAAAAAGAAAAAATTCCATATGGCAAGATAGATTTTTATATCCCTACAGTAATTGCTACTAACACTTTACGCCATTATCCCATGATAATACAGTAGCCACACCCTGTGAACAGGTCACCCTATGAATAGGTCACACCCACTTCCAGTCTGTCCAGGTCCGTGGCACTACTCCATTCCTTGTCGTCTCTAATGCGAGTGACTCTAGGGAACCGGATGGAAATGCCTCGGGCAGTGTGCATACTGGAGCTGCTGAACTCTGCACCCGTGATCTCCCATACTGGAGCAGCCTGGAACAAGTTAGTACACAGGAAGCAACAAACTCTGATGAACTCATAAACAGACAAGCCAACAAGCAGAATGATGAACTAAGAAAGGCAGACTGATGGAGTAGTCAATTGCTTACCTTGGGATCCTTGATGACAAAGTCTGGAATCAGGTTCTTGCTGATCAATAGCCAAGAAGGTACCTTAGATGGATCCTGTGTTAAGATAAAGAGTGTGTTAATTCTATCATAATAATAATACTGAACATTACAATGCTATTGAAAGTGTATAATGGAAATTGTTATTTAGAATTATATTTTTTTGGTTTGTGCAATCAATGAAGTAGTCTTATGAGTGAAACCCTTTACCTAACCACTAAGATGGGGAACACACCCACCCATGCACCCACCCACCTTGCTTATTTTGACCATGTCCAGTTCCTTCTGTAGTTTAGTGAGAGTGGCATCATCATGACCGTTGCCGCACTTTGCCACGGTACAAAACTTATCCCTCACTGAGTCGTACACGCCCATCAGGAACACGGATATCATACCACCTGCATGGGTAAAGGGTGGTCAGTAGAAGTACAGACGGTTCCCCCACCCCTCTAGTTGCTAGCATTTACTAGAGAATTCTACTGCTTGACTTCTGGATCAAGTGAGGATTTTGTGCAAGTGTTTTTTCCCCCTCATTAGATGTATTCTCTCTCTTTCACAGGCTTTTTTTAAGCAATACAGAATTAAAAATATTTGGTCGCCACCGGGAATCGAACCCAGGACCGCTTGTGTAATGCACAAGCGCTCTGCCACTGAGCTGCCGGCAAACAAACTCTCCATTCTGTATTTATACTGTTAAGGGGTACTGCTATGCTACAGTCTCACTCTCACCAGACCGACGAAAATTCTCTTTTTTGAAAGATTCTTATTATTCGTTTATTTTTTTTTACTTATCTAATTTATTTAGATGAGTAAAAAATTTCAATGAATAATAAGAATATTTTAAAAAAGAGAATTTTCGTTGGTCTGTTGAGAGTGAGACTGTAGCATAGCAGTACCCCTTAACAGTATAAATACAGAATGGAGAGTTTGTTTGCCGGCAGCTCAGTGGCAGAGCGCTTGTGCATTACACAAGCGGTCCTGGGTTCGATTCCCGGTGGCGACCAAATATTTTTAATTCTGTATTGCTTAAAAAAAGCCTGTGAAAGAGAGAGAATACATCTAATGAGTAAAAGAAGGCTGAGAAAAATTGTGAAGTGTTTTTTTTCTCATGTGATGAAGTGCAAGAGGAAGAAACAAATTAATTAAGGGTGGCCGCACATAGCAACACACACCACCTGTAGATCCGGACATTAATTTATTCCCCGCCAATACCCCACCATTCGATTATACGCGAGCAGAAACAATCGCGCAGTAGTAGCAGAAGTATACTTTGCAAAGTTGTGGTGTTTTAGTTTAGCTTCTTGTTGTCTCATATTCGTTTACAGCAACTCTACATACGTGGTCTGAGCTCACGCGGCAAGGGGGCACCAGGCTGCCGCTCCAGTAGCCGTTCTCTGGACTCTGCGCACCTGAACTCAAGCGGATGGATCCACCAGGCTCGATTTCTGCGGAGCGAAGACTTCCCAAGCTGCGCAGATCTAATACCTTCACCTCTGGCTATCTACAATAAACTGCTCTCTCTTCTGATTCTCATGTTATTGTTGTATTGATGTTTGTTTACTCTTGATATAGGCGGGCTCTTTTTAGAACCAACACAAACTAATTGAAAAAAAAAATTGCTCGTGTACTTGTAGTACGAGATATGGGGGTGGGGCTATTTCTTAAGAATTGCGATTGGAATTAAAGTTCCAAATTTTGTATGAGTTTTTCTTGGAATCTAATAATGAGAACGGCACAAAAATTTTACACACGGGTAAACCAAAAAAAAGAAGAACTGCACCACAACGAGAATTTTTCAATATCTTATAAAATTGCAAGTATATCATAAAGTAATATTGAAATGGATAAGAACTCGTTGTCTTGCAGTAGAGTATAGGCTCGGCTAGTAGTGCACCAAATTGTGGAGCTCCAGCTTACCGCACCGCTCCAAAAAAGTGCTACAAAGTTTTATAACCAGGCCCCGATATTTCCTCCAGATTCGCTCTAAAATTAGTGAGCGGCTCCTTCAGCAGGTACTTTGTCCTTGTGTTGTAATGGAGAAGCCCCTGTAATAGCAACCATCAACAAAAAATTGCGTAAGCGGTGTGCGCGGCCACCCTTAATATATGTAAAAAAATTAAACAATTAATCTCTCTTCAACCTGCTGACCTTTACTGCCCGTGCCATAGTAGCCTCCCAATACGATGAGGTCAGCTGTATCTGCCATTGCTCCTCCTTCTAGATAATCCTTCTTCACCTTCAGCCAGTGACGCTTGCCTGGCTCGTACACACTCTAAATACACACACACACACACACACACACACACACACACACACACACACACACACACAGGTGCATCAATGAATCTAAGCATTGATATAATCGGGGATACTGCTTCTATCAATTTTAGCTACAGATTTGCTTTAAGTGATATTGATGAGAAGAAAAAAAAATTAGGAAGGGAATTCCCAAGGGAGAATACACATTAAAGGCAATAACTAATTTAGGGGAGTAGTAAAAAGGTCAGTAAATATTATTCTGATTAGGGGTCTGGTTTCTCTTAGTGACCATTTATAGCACTGTTGGTGGGTGCATTGAACACAATGACATACTTAATGATTTGTATTGCATTAGTACAGTATAGTATAGTTAGCTCTATTACCTTCACATCCTTGAGGACCAGTCCCTCCAGCCCCTGCTTGATTACCTTCATAATTAGACCTGATAGTACCTGGTCATCATCATGCTGCATGCACACACACACACACACACACACACACACACACACACACACACAATATATATAATAGTTCACATGTGAAAAAACTACATGTACTGTATTAATTAACACATGTATTACAAAACATTGCAACTAATGTTTGCACCTTTATCAGTGTTTGTTCAGAAAGCATGATTCTGTTCTGCACTTCTGTGATATTCTTCTCCAAGATCTGCCGTCTTTCACAAATGGGCCTTCATCAGGAGAGAAATAAGACAAAGGAGAGGGCAAGAATATAATAGATAAAATATAGTTGAAGGAAGAGGATCAATTACAAATATAGCTTCTTCACACATGAGTTTGGAAACCTATTGTATCATTCGAGCAATCCCATCCACTCAGAGAGAAGACTAACCTACTAACTTACTTGTTCATGAGAGTCTCTCCATTGAAGTAGATGATGTCAAAGATGAACAGACAGCAGCAAGCATCTTTAAATGCTGATTTCTAGCACAATCACACAATCAATGTAAATGTAACACATGGAGGCATGGCAGCTTTAAGGTCACATTATTTTTAGTGGCTAAAGAATGATATTCTTGTATTAATCTGCTCCTCAACAACAACAACTACCAACTAGACACCAAAACTTTGATTTCTTATTGTCAGTTCAGAGTTCACAATGGTATGAGAAGGAAGATACCGTATGTGCTTCCTCACCCATTTTTTTTAAAACCCACACTACAACATGTATGATTTAATAATTATTATACTTTAGTTATGTACTGTAGTATCTTATAAATTCTGGGACGGGGTGGGGTGGGGAAGATCCCAGGGTCTGCCCCTCTCTGCATGAAACCAACCCTGATCAGCAATGTTATATAAAGATCATACGGGCGGGGCTGGGGCGTACAGGTGATTACAATAACTTAATTAGTCATAATAACAAATACCTGGTGCCTCAGCTATGAGACAAATATCTGTGTTATTCTATACCTTGTGGATACCCAGAGTCCCAAATGGAAGTGGTTTCCCTGTCATGGTGTCCACCATCAGAACCTGCAGCAGTATCATCATAATCATCATCATCATCATCATCATCATAATCATCATTCAAACACTACTAACATGATTGGAACACCAGAATGCAGCATTTCCCAGGAAATTGACAACTCTTTTTTACAAAGTAGAAATAGATCTTGGAAGTTGGTAAATGAATTTTGGCAGAGGGTCAAAGCTACGCCTCTATAACAGAGAATATATGGACACACATTTACCTCACAATCCAGTATCATACTGTCGCCATGGGGACACGCCTGTGGTAGATAGTCTTTTATGTGTTGAACCTACAAAACAAAGTTCACACACACTAACCACTTCATTGGAAAGCTCAAGTTATTTGTGATCTCATACATGTATCTCAATCAATTACTTCCCACAGCATCTTAGAATTGACGACACCTTACCAATTCTCAACCCACATGCATGTACATCCTTAGCTACTCACGAGCACATACTTGGCTAGAGTCTCACTAACCTTGTGGGGCTGTACTGCCTTCAGAGATCTACTGAAGTAGTCAAACTTGTCTCCCTGCTTGTGGACCTGCACTCTCTCTCCATCGTACTTAATCTCGGCGTACATGCCGTGGGGACACTTCTGCATCGCCTTACCAACAGAGCGACACGCCTCCGCCTGGTTAGCACACAAAAGCTGTCTTATGTATTGTACACTTGGACATACACACACACATACAGACTGGTTGATGGATCATGAATTTAAATGTGTTGCAGTCATCGCTCCACGTAGATTAAAATATTTAATAACAGCAACGATATTTGAAGTGAAATGTGGTTTAATGCTTCGAGTCTACAATAAGCAGGCTTATAGAACTGATTAAAAGTTAAGTTACTAGTATTTATATTTAAAAAAATGTTAGAAAGCCGCAACAAATGAAGCACCAAAGATGCGAACCCTCACCGCAGGCTGCAAGAAATTATTTGCTCACGTGATCATGATGTGACGCTAAGGGGTGTTACCCACTAAAGCTGGACCTACGCAGAGCTGAAAGCTTCGCATTTTCTCAACAATTAGCCCAAAATTAAAAAAAGTAGCACACTGAAAGGTCCTAAATCTTTGTTCCGAGTAAGTTCATACCTAAATCAATGATTAATTGTTAGTAATCTCCAAAATCAGAGCATGACAGACAGACAAGACGACTACTATAACCCTCTCGCGCATGCGCGCTGAGGGTTAATGATATGTCAAGTTAAATGCATGATGTTTACTGAATGGTATAATCGAACATGCAGTCTTGTGATCATTTCTTCACAGTACATTTTCCACTTACCAGCATCGGTTTGACTGGTGTCATGATGCTGGCTCTCACACTCAGGGCCTTCTTTACGCCAGGCTTTATAGCTGCACCCGAGACTCCACCCCCTTCCATGACACGATCCACCACGTCCCGGAGATCGCTAGAAGCTTGGAAAGCAGCATACGCATTTGGGTCTAAAGCATCCATTCTAAATAACAACACAGTAGCAACACAAAATGTGGAAATCGCTAGTCCTACAAGTTAAAATTTATCTAATCGTTGGCACAAATATATAATATATATTATAATGCAGCTTTAATCATTAACATGAATAGATCTCACTTCCTATTCTATATCTACATGTACAATTTTAATGTTGACAATTTCCTCCATATTAACTAATGTTTAGTCTCTCCATCTTCCTCACTCGTTTTCCCCTATATTTCACGCCAATACTTACACGTGTTTTGCCCCAGCATTGATACGCAGGTCATGCTTGATCATCCGCACTATCATTCTGAGGTCTTTGGAAGTACACCTATATATAATGCATGCACACACACACACACAAACGAAAAAATAAATAATGGTTGCTGAAGAAGTTGAATCTCCAAAGTTCAGAGTTGAACAGTATCAAAGCAAGCAAACAAGGAAATAAACTTTTACTGTTTATTTAATACCAGGGAAACCTTGGGGTTAAAAAAAAAAAAAAAAAAAAAAAAAAGCAAAAAAAAGAAGAAGCAATCTTATCATAAAAACATCAACGCGATATCCTATCTTTAAATTTTATCCCCCTTAATTAAAAAAGTTAATGACCTTCTGATGACCTTAGCAAGTTCAGCTTTCTGGTCGTCCTCCTTAGTCACTAGAGCCATGCGATCCAGAAATGTATCCACCTTCCGAATGCACGATACATGGGCAGAAATACAGCAACAGAATAGAAAAAAGGGTAAGCAGAAAAAGAGAGACGGCAGAAGTCATGAAGTGAATACATTAATGAATTAGCATCACTTTCAAATTAATTATACAATTTACTTAGAATTTTTTTTCTCCTTACATCAGACAGAGACAATGTACTGGTTTTGGCTGGAGGAGATTTGGAGCTACTTTCAAAGAAGGTTTTCACAGTCTCAGCCACATCTCCCTAACAAAACCATGGCAACACACTGTTAGACACCACGGAACTCTTATCATTATCCTATATTCAATTGTGCTACTTTGCTTCACCGCTTTTGGTTAATTACTATAGAGACAAATTTGGTCTTATTTTCACTTAGTTTCTGACTGACCTTTTCCAAGTCTTCCACCATGTCCTCTGTACTGCAACCAAAGATCTACACGAACACACACATACGAATACAGCTAATAGCAACCATGTATGCTACATGTACTTAGTCTGTCATAAAAATGGACACTTACATGACGATTTAAAGGTAAATGAGTAGCAAAGACAATGTGATATCAGACATGATGGATTTTGTAACATACGTGTGCGTACATGCATGTGAAGGTGTGTGTGCATGCCCATGTACCGTACCTGGCTCATGAGTTTCACAATCTGCTTGCTCTGCAAATTGTATACTCGCTTCTTGCCAGAGGTAGGCAGTAGGAGCTTCACCAGCAAATATACATCTCCTTTGAACCCATCTGCACAAAAAAAAATAAATAAAAAAAAATAAAAATAAATAAAAAAAATACAGAAATAAATAAAAGAAACATCCATCTGCAAGTAACAACAGTGAATAAATTAGATTATATATTACTACTTTACTCTATCAAGTGGGTGGAGCTAACAAAGTTGGTGAGTTTTATCTTCTATTCAGAAATTTCAGTGATATTATTTAAAAAAATAAATGAAGACTATCCTCTAACAAGTAGCAATTAGCAGGGTTTTTGTTTTGTTTCTTTGACTAGACTTCTTGATAGGTTTACAGTAGAGTCAAGTATGCAACATTAACAATGTGCCACAACAACACATCTTAGCAAACAAAACAGCTGAAAAATGTTGTTTATTTCAGGTTAAAAAGTTTTAGATTATGTCCAAAACAACAATAACAAAAAAGACTATTGGGAATGGAGCTGGTGTAGAGATTAAGATAGTTGCAGATGTATGAACAAAAATACTTAAACATGGAGGTCCCTAAATGAGCTCCATATTGAGAGCAAGCAGTCCAACTAAATGAGTGGTCACGACAGCACAGCTAACTAGTACACATCTTTCCCATAGTCCTGACCTCCACTGTTTCCATATTTGAGGTAAGTGTAGATGAGCTTGGTCTTGGCGTTATAGCTGGGTTCTTTCTCTAGCCTTCCACAGAGACCACAGAAACCAACGAACGAGTTGTCAGGAGTGGCAGGCACCACCCCATAGTCAGTGGGCTCCAGCTTCAGAGCTGCTGCAGCAGAAGCGGTTGACGCACTTGATGAGGGTCCTGGAATGAACATGAAGAGAAAGGAAGTAAGTAAATACATGCATGTACTCATGTGACTGCACATGTGCTATGTATGTGCTTGGATTAAAAAAAAAAAAAAAAAAAAAAAAAAAAAAAAAAAAAAAAAAAAAAAAAAAAAAAAAAAAAAAGAAAAGAAAAAAAGAGGAACTAGATGAAAAACATAAAACAACAACCATAACAATTTAGACGAAGGAAGCAATGAGCAAATAATGGATGAGTTATCATGTGAATGAGGTAGGGTATAAACACATACTGCTTCATATGAGGTCACCTGACCTACAGGTAATAATAGGGGGGTCTAACAGCAGAGTACACAAACACAAGTGCAGGGTGTAATGCAATACTATCTGATTAGCCATGGCTACAGTCACAATGCCATGAGTATACAAGTTCACCAGTTGTAAGGCTATTACAAGTTACATAGACTAAAGTGTGCCCCCTATCTTGTTTACTAACAGTGTGTGATTGTTATTATTGTTGGAAATAAGTCAGAATTTATGTCTGAATTAATACCCACATGTACAGCATGCATGCAGGCACATGCCATGTGACCCGAGCTCATAATGCATCAACCATGTGAGGCTCGTGAATAATGTTAACCATCATCCCATGACTCTAATCCATTCCAAACCAACATGTGACTGGTAACATGCCAACATACCAAACAGCTCCCACTGGTCCACCTACCCGCCCCCTCACTCACTTTACGCCTACACTTAAGACATGATCATGAGAGCTAGCAGTTAGTTCAGACGCTTCCTTATAAACAGTTGCGAGTGTTACAGTTACTCATCCAAATGGAGAACACCTCCTAGTATGGCAGATAGACATCATAATGACACTGTACCACTTCCCCTACCTATGGGTACAAACTTTGACACAATTTCAAAACATAATCCCTCTAAATAGTTTTGTATTCCACATCTGCATGCATCAATATGAATGAAAAATATAACAATTGTAAAATACGTACAATTCATTGATAGTCTATTCAAAACATTTGCTAGAGCTCAGCTATACAAATGGCTCCCACAAAAGCAACTTTTTTTTTTGCACTGGTTATGTTTTCTAGCCGCCTCTGTATTTAAGATGCTGCATGTATACTACTGGCTACTCACTCTAGTAATTCAAGGAATTGTAAACAAACATACTTACTGCTGACAAATAGCATGTCAGCAAATATTGGAAAGCCTCTATACACACACACACACACACACGTGCTTGCATATGTACATCAGTGTGTTACATGTGTATAGACCAATAGAATTCTCTCCATAAACCACTCCATGCCATGCACCTGGTGAGGCTAGCAGCAGCTGTTGCCCACTGCCTTTGGCGTCGTCTTCCTTCTTCTTCTTGGGCTTAGCCTTGCTGGGAGTCTTGGAGGTAACAAACTCTGAGATAAGAGACTTCACCTCGTCTTTCTCTTCATCCTTCATTTCTCCAAACCCTTCAAGGTCAGCTGGTGTTTCTATCTTCTTCGTAGTAGCACGTGCTCTCTGAATCAAATAAAGAGGCATAAATTCTCATTAGCATGAAATGCATTGCACGCATGTGTGTGTGTGCGTATGTATTAAGCTGCTCTGATTAATTATCACTTTGGTAGTATTAAATTTACAGATGATTAATGGGCCACTTAATTATAGTTCACCTCAAATAAACAAACAAACAGTCCTTCTATTAATTAAGGGAACTCGAGTTAGAATTCCCATAACAACAACTCCAAATTAAGATAATAACCAAGTATTAAATGTTAATTGCTTGGGTTTTGGTTTTCTACACTATGTAAGAATTCAACTGGTCAAAGTATGTAGCTGTGTCAGTACAGTGAACCTGCATTCAGAATGTTCAGTGAGCCTGCATTCAGAAGGTTTGTTGAGGCCTTCAAATTGTAGATGAGTTTGGCACACAATGAAAGACAGAACTGTGCTTGAGTCATTCACTTGTGTAGAAATAGAATAGAACATTATTGCCACATAGACATTCACCAAGTGAGACATCCCATGCTGCTAAGCAACAAGTGACGGAAGTATATAATGAAAACCCACTATTGGGCGTCCAGTGGGTAACCTTAACAGATAAATATACCTGGTCAAGTAAAAAAGCATGCTATTGGTTGAATGACAATATACCAAGGGGTCATCTTGAACCAGCAGGCTGCCTCCATATAGTACATACTGAAAATAACCATTCAATTATATATTACAAGTATCACAAACAATATAATCTTGCTATACTTAACACCATAAAACCTAAAACCACTGTATCTATACCTTCACATTAATAAAATGGGATTGTCACCCAACCAGTGAAATGAAATTTGACGACTGTTCGACAAGTGTTAGGCCCAGTACACATGAATAAAGAAGTAAATAAGAATGCAAGCTGCCACCTTTCCTTTCTTACTGTGGGATACTTGGGCTCGTAGAGTTAATATTATATGGTAAAACTCACACTCCAGTAATAATAGCAATTTGCCACAAAAAAGGCTAGTTATTGCAGCCTCCCCTCATTCCATCTGACTTCCTGTAAACTACTTACATCCTCCACTCAATAATATTGGGAATCATGATTAGCTGGAAGCAAACAGTGCGGCCAATGAATGGAACAACAGCCAGATCATGTGACCTCAGAGCACTAAATGATAGTTCATTATAAAGACATCAGTCAAACTGCAAGCTGGGAATGAATGAAGATGTTTTAAAGTTTATTTGGAACCTGAACTAACTGACTGGAACGAAAATGACCTTCAATAGATGTAGTTCTAAATTACATACGAAACTAAAGATAGTTACTAGACATAGGATGCATATCTGATCTTCACTCAGTAGGCGGAAATTAAGCAGTGGCTTGTTATACAGGACTTGATCTGCTCCTGTTCTATGCTCATACTGTACTGCAGTTAATGTCAGCCTTCTTTGAGATTTAACTGAACAACCAGAAAGAAAAAAACTTGACTACATCCTCTATACAATAGCCTAACGCAGAATTGAACTTCACAGCAGTTTAAATAGATAAAAATGCTTTGACAGTGGCTTGACAGGAACACAACAAAAAACAAAAACAAAACAAAACCCCCAAACAAAACCAGCAAACCTTTACTAGCCAATCAATTAAGTTAATGAAGGATGTAGCTAGCAAATACACAACATTACGAGTTTCACTGCTAATACAGAAAATGAATGTTTTGATTCCTTAGGCTGTTTTTGTCGTCATTGTTGTACATTGTGTTGAATATGCATAGTGTAGAAACAGTCAAAGTCATTTCGAATTTACATACAAGTACAATGCAAAGTGTAATCCATAGTAATATGGTAAAGGATCATTAACTACTCAGATGCTTACTTTAAAAGTTTCAAACATGCACCTCATGTGAAACCAAGCTTTCATGTCCCCTCCATCGTCACTAAAAGGATTAGCTGTGAGTTTTCCAATTCTCCCAACTCCCTTTTCGATTTGCTGTTTGCATTTCTTGCAAGAGCTTCTCCCAGTCTTTGCATACTCGATACAAAATCTATTATCTGCCATTCTCCACGAAAAGATATTCCAAATAGTCTTTGGAAGGAATTCCAATCTACTAGTGGCCAAAGAGGACGAAGGACTAATAGTATGTGTATTACGCCAATATGTTCCTAAAAGACGTAGGGAATAAATTCTTATATAACACCGCATTAACGTTGCCAGGACACCATGGGAAGAAATCCAGGCCTAATTGCGCTTTAATTAGAATCATTGCACTATACCGCGATGTGTGGGTGGCTGTAACATCTGTCATGTGACTCTTTGCAAAAGCGGTATTATTCATCTATCCCCTGACTCTTTCCACCATTATTTCAAGGCCTCAACTGTATTTCCCCTCCAGTAACTCCTGCAGAAAAGTTAAGTATGCCCAGGCTAAAAGACGTCTTGCGGGTGGTTGCGGCCGTCCTGCTGGCGCTGCTACTAGTCGTTTTTTCGGCTCTGGTTGCAAGTTTCGGTGGATTCCTGAACCATTGCAGAGGCGGTTATATCTCTCTCATGCCTCACGACGCCAAGATAGGTACGCACAAGTACGACGAGTGGTACTGGCCGCAGCACATTTTCCCAAGGCTTCTCATGGCCTTCCCCACAGGCCTCTTAGTGGTGAGTAAACAACGGTAGGGGGAAAAAAACTGACGTGAACTCTTTATCCTTTAATTATTGCTGAGAGTGGCTGTGGTTTTCTATAGTGCACCACACACTGCTCTCTTGAGGCTACCAATTACCAATTTTGGAACTTGTGGTTCAATTGATTGAAAGCAAATATTACTGCTTGATTTTAGTAGGTATGATTACCAAACTTTAAATTACAATAGTGTTGATAACTTACAAGATGTGACAATTTTGGTAGTAAGTTAGCAGATTGCAAGCAAAGTAGTGTCTTATGTTACCACATTGTTGATATTTTATAAATTGGGGTGAGAGTGAGGGTGCCAGGATTAAATTTGGAATTCTCTGAATTCCAGACACTCCCTCTAACTCAGCCTTTAAAAAAATCACCTTATTTCAAGCATTCACAGAGGAAGACAGATATCCTGAACTTAATATTTTGGTGTTATAGGATCATTTGCTAAAGTCTCTTACACCCAAGATTATTATATTCAGCCATTCTTGGAAAAACAAAATAATATTTATTACAGCAGTTTTGTATATACTACCCAATATTTTGACAATATTGTTGCAAACTAGATATGAATTTATTACTAACTCATTGAACTTAAAAAAGTAGTCTTGTGTGTTTCAGTCCGGATGATTTTTTTTTTAATCTTTGGTTTGGATTTTGTGTTATTGTTGCAAGTCACATGCTTTACTTCTGTATTAGTTGTAGTTGAGTAATTAGAACAAGTGTATCCTTCTTGCAGCTAACAGGAAGCATGGTGTGGCTTGAGCTGGTCCCTCTGCTGGCCAGTTCTTGAGTGTGTTGTGTATGTATGTGTGCATGAGATGTTATCTTACATCACATCCCATCTAGAACTTGGTTATTGCAACATCTCTCTTGTTATCCCACTTCAGGCTAGTTAAAAAAAAAATTCTTTACAACATTAGCATATATTTTTTTTCTAAGTGGTTATTGAATGAATGAATTGTAAATAAACAGGAATTGAAGTATAATGATTTAATTGTTGTTGTTGTTGTTTTTGTCTGGTTTGTTGCAGTTAATATGTGGTCTTCACTTGAGAGCGTCTATAGTGGTAGCTCTGCTTACATGGTTCAGTCTATATGCTGGCTGGGGCACTTACATGGAGATAGGCACTGTGGATAACTACTGCAGGTGAGAGTCACCTAGTGGATTCACTAATAGTGTTGATGTGATGATTGGTTTAATTGAATGGAAACTGATCATAAGGACTGACATTATTATTGATTTAATTGATTTGATGAAGTGGTTTATTGATTAGTCAATATTCTCTGGGGTATTTGTTTATTAAATTGGTAGAGAATCGTCCATTTAGCTAATAAAGAAGCAAAACACATTCAATGGACATCCTTATTCTAAACAAGTAGCTCAGTTATTCATTCTTATATATTTGTAGCCAATAAGAGCGAAAGCAGTTATGCTATTTTTGTTGTTATATTATTACTATTATTATTATTATTATTATTATTATTATTATTATTATTATTATTATTATTATTATTATTATTATTATTAATAGAATGCCTATAGTTAGGTAAATTTACCTGGTGTAAACCCCATTTAAATGCTGTCTCAAATTAGGGAATTCCAAACACATTAGTTCCTTTTTGTTGTTGATTTTGAATTGTTTCTGTTTGTTTGATTTACATTTTGTGTTTTTTTTAATTTGTTTAATTGGTTTACTTAATTATAATTTTGTGGTTGTTGTTGTTATTCTTTGCAGTCGTACTGGTTTGTTTGACTGGCTCTTGGGCAGACAAGGCTACAACTGGACCAACCAGAGGTTCATCCGTGAATACTCAGGCATGTCCCTGAGGGGTCTGATGTGGACCATGCCCCAGGGCTATGCCCTAGAGCAGATGGGATTCGGATGGGAGTACTCCCTCACTGGAGTCCTCATGCCTTTCATTTACTACGTTGGAGACAATTCCCATGTCAGCCCTCACAGGGGAAAGCAAAGTGGTGGAAAGGTTTTCATTGACAGCCCCCTTGCAACTTCTGAATTTCTTTGGGGGTTGTGGCTGTGGTTTGTTTTGATCCAGGCCAGCTTGACACAGCTGGTAAGACGGGCACGGATTTGGATCTATAAGAGGAACCCTCACCTAGAGTTCAAGCCCTTCTCGGTCGTTGAGAAGATCAAGTATGAGTCACTCAACCGTACTATTCTACGAGGGTTGTACGAAGCCTTGGTGTTGATTGTTACCACGTTGTACTGCTTCACGACAATCTACTATTCTTTGATTGAGCAAGCTGATGTGCGGAACAAAGGGCAGACATTTTTTGGTTTGTTCATGACCATCATCTTCCAAGTGGTAGTCTTAGGCTGGATGTGGGGAGTGCGATATCGCAACTTCATTCTCAAGCGATACGCACGGAAGATCAGGGGAAGGACGACCACGAACAATGCCATATACAACGGAAGTTCGAGCGGCAGCAGCAATAACAACAGTGCTGGGCAGAGCCTCTGCGAAGAAGAAGGCCCTCACACTCCGGAAATGGCTCGAGCAGCTTCTGTCAGCACGCTGACGTCTGGGATAGATCACTACGACGCCTTGTCGCAATCCATCTCGCCATCATATGACCCTCCTCCTTCGCGAGGTGCTAAAAGTGGCGGTAATGGCAGCAAGAAACCGCTCCTCTCATGGCCGTATTCCCATCCTGACCGGCTTTCCCCGACAGAAGAGCAGCGCCAGCAAGTGCTGGACCTGTCAGGCATCAACAACCGGCACTACTCCACTCTCTCTTTTTCAACTTTTGCCAGCTACTGGCGAAAGTTAGAGAGATACGTCTGGCTGGACATGTTCATTCTAATGAGGAGAACTATAGGGTTGTTGACCCTCTTTGGGACAATATTTTCTTTAATGATGACGGTGACTGCCACCATTCTTGGTAGAGACAATGCACGGTTCGTGTATGAACTTGACCCTCCATGCAGAAATACTACATTTTGATTTATAGCCGCAACTTCATTAATATTTTATTATTATTATTTTTTTTTTTACTGTTTGTGTGGTATACGTGTTTATCATTCTCACCTCGCACGAGTCACAAGGCGGGGAATGTTGTTTATTTTTGTACTTCATGATTCTGATTCTTCATCAAGCATGTGACTAATAAAATCACTTAACAGGAATTACTGTCAAGGCATGAGGTGCATTGGGTCGTTATTCACTGCGTTTGTGGGAATCTTTATGGTGCATGCTCAATATTCATGGCCTGCATGTGACAGCCACCTTTGTGGCTTTTTAAGGTATTGATTGTATTCATAAATTCCGTGATCCTGGACGGTGGGTTAGCTGCATAAGGGATCTACTTAGTGGCTTGCCAGGCATTTGGTGTAGTTTGGATAGCTACTGCTCAATTAGTTAGTAAATGCAGGGGAAAAAAAAAGTATAAAGGGGAGAAGCATTGATTTGTACTACTTAATGAAAATGTAAAGCCAACCTTAATCTTGAGTACATTACATTTGAAGTTTTCAGTATCATTCTTCTTGCTGAAGATATTAAGAGCAACATTAAAAAATTATAATGAGACCTAGGTCAAAAAATATTGTGGTTTGCTATAATACTGGGTATGACTTGATAATATGTATGTAGTAATGTGTGTAATGCAACTGACACTTATGTCTCAACTACAGGTGAATTTTTACTCAGTAGCGATTCTGTAAGATAAAATTTCTCCTCACTGACATTGAAATTGAAAATGGTTGTTACTTTTTCTGCTACACAAAAAGTAAGCTAAATAAGTCTGAACTGTTTTAAGCATTTTGACATCTCGGAAATACTCCTCGAAAAACTAGAAGAATTCTTCAGAATATCAATCTCAAGAAAGTACTAAATCTGTGATCATATTATTCACTGAGTTAAAACTATTTTTACAGGAATCTAAACTAAATTTGTCCAAATATCTTGACATGCTTAGCTAGCTAATTTGATAAAGATAAGATATAACAGCTACAACAGTTTAACTACTGCATATGCACTAATTAAGGCCAATACCTACGATGTCACACAATTAGTTGCAGCATAACTGTTGCCTCAATATAGCATTCCAAAGAATTAAAAATGAACCTATTATGCTTAATAGCATGCAATCTGTGGCTTTTTTCTGTGAGATCAACACTTATTAAGAAACCGGTAAAATATCGTCAACGGTAACAATCAGAAGTGGTGGGATCGGATCGTTACGTTACACCTAACTACACCTTCGATCACATGACGCTTGCTCGCCAACTTTGAAACTGTATATATCGATCGACCGTCGTTAACGGATACAGCCTGAGTTGTTTGTTTGTTTGCGTCACACAGCTGATAGCCTGAAAAATGCTAGGGGAAGGCAATCAGGCATGTATTTATAACAGCACGCGGTACAACTGTTCTGCTACCACGCCGAAACACCCGGAGTACAGATTCTTAGACATAGGAACGGCCGCAAGTTATGTCACCATCGTTTCGTGTTGCATCTCCTGCCTTGGCTCTGCACTGATAATTATCACATACTTCCTTTTAAAAGACATGCGCACTGGCTCCCAGAAAATCATTACTCTGCTGGCAGTTGCTGACCTCATCAGTGCCATTGGCTACATCCTTGGGTCATCCAATTTTATACGCCACTACCACTCTTCATCTGGCTGTGACAGCTTTAATAAACTCTGTGAAGCCCAAGCCACCATAACAACATGGTCTTCTTTGGCCTCGTTTTGGTGGACAGTCATACTTGCCATTTACTTCTTCCTAATCATCGTTTTCAAGCGCACTAAAGTTGCATCAAAGTTGATGATCTTGTACAATTTTGTTGCGTGGGGTTCTCCGTTGCTGATAGTTGTTCCACTACTCTGCCTCAGGAAATTTGGTTACTCCCACTATGCGGCATCGAACTGGTGCTTTATTAAGAATGACATGACCAGCCAGAAAAATGACCCGACGTTCAACGTGATTGTGCTAGTGGCGGGAAAGTTGTGGGAAATTCTGAGCTACGTAATTGTGATTTTTCTCTATGTGCTCATCACAATATTTATAGGAAAAGTAAGTTGATCTTACTTGAAAAACAAACAAACAATTTTTGTTCTTGCCACAAAAAGTTTACCGGAACGTGTGGATTTATCTGTAGCATTTGCAACACCTTGGACTGCATATGAGCACCCTTCCTTGTTCAATGTGATTAATCGTTTCCATAACAATTGCCAAGGTGTAATAATTCTGCTAAATTCCCACTAATTAGGTTTAGTATTGCTTTGTTATGGCAAACACAATGCAGCAAAGAAGGAAGGACTGAAACTGTCTTACAAACTTATTTAATGGATCATAGGGGTGGAGCGGGAAATGGGATGCCGCTCAGTGTAGTGGGGACTTGGTGGGTGTCTGTGATGGTTTGCTTATTAAGCATAAACCATGTCACCAGCTGTCATTAGTTAGGATGGTGTTTTTATATTTTATATAGCCCTAAGATGAGGGTCATTCAATTTAGTCAGAGATAATAATCGGAGGTTGTAGTGGCTCTAAATTTATTGCCCGGTCCTGTATGACAGGGAATTGTCTGTTTTGTCCTCTGTAATTACCTTTATTTCTGTGGAGGGTTCAAAAGTCCTTATAATTTTGTCTTTTTTCTCTTCCTTCCAGCTGAAGTTACTTACGATGTTGATATATAAAGTATATAATTTCTATACAAGTGTTACCCAGCTCTGTTACTCTAGTTTGACTGGTGAGTCACATGCATGTTGACATGCACAAGAGTGTTTGCTTGTTCTGTATCGAGATCTTGGCTGGAGTGAAACAGTTTAGACTGCCTGTCTTGTTCACACTCAAGCAGGGAGTGAATTAGCAAACAAGCTACTCTCATTTTGACTTAGAACTATGCAAAGAATATGTGCAAGTGTGTATATATACATACATGTATGTATTATTATGTGTATATATATATATACGTGTGTGTAGTAGTAGTAGTAGTAGTAGTAGGACCTACCAGTTTTGTTTACTCTGACATAGATTATTTTTAATGAATTTGAATAATTAAAATCTCACTGATTTATTACACGTACTGTATTTTGTAGAATATAATATGCAAGTCTGTACATGCAAAGATCCAACACACACACACGCGCATACACACACACTCGCACACACACACACACACACACACACACACACACACAGAAACATACACATGCAATGATTGAGCAAGAACAGTATATTTTTTGGTAGTTGTGGTGTTTGGGGGGGGGAGTTTCAGTATGACTGAGCATGTCAAAATTAAACAATGATGGCATCACTGATTAAAAAAATAAAACGTTTTGATTTTTCATTTTATACATAATTGGGGGCACAAGGAACACATCTTGTATTATTACTATATATAAACAATAAGGCATTATAGCACTTACCTCACTATTGTAATTCACGCTTGGAGAGAAAAGTTGATATGATTATTCCTTTGTTTATCAAGTTATAAACATTCATAAATTCATCCATATCAACCCCCCCTTTTTTCTTCTTCTTTTTTTTACAAGTCCTTATTCCATGACTTTTTTTCTTGTTCATACAGACACGGAGGCAGATTAAAAAAACAGTTCTTGAGCAACGAGTCCTCCATGTAGAGACGCGGCTGTTGGCTATTCCTGTCATCTTTGTCCTGCTGAGAATTTGGGGCACCATCCAGTTCATTTTCTCTGTGGGCATGAGCGACACCATCACTAATAACAATGGCTGCGTCCCCAACTCCATTCTGATCGTGTACAAAGTCTTTGGTATACTTCAGGTATGTATGTATCAATAGTTGAGAATGGAATGGTGGGGTATGGACTGTGTGTGTGTGTGTGTGTGTGTGTGCGTGCGTGCATGTGTGTGTGCGTGCGTGTGCGTTAAAATACATATGGTGTATTGGTTTGTTTTTTAACCTGGACTTTGCTTTTGGGTGATTTAGACGGAACCCCACCCCCCAGTTTTCCTTTATTTCAAGCGATTAAGCATGCCACTTTACTAGTTTAATTTGTTATATTTGTACATATAATTTCCTATTAACCACGTCCATGAGGTTATAGTCTTAATAAAACAAATAAACAGCCTCTTTGTGAGCTAATACTAATCGAATGTCTGTGTTTCATTTGAACTCTTAACTAGACTTGGTATCCTGTAAACTCCACCCACATTAGTGTATTTGCTCCCGTTCTTTCTTGACAGTATTTGTTGAATGTATTTCATTATTTTTGTCATGCTTTCATAACTTGTTCCCTCCCAGTTTGATGGCTACACACTTAGTCACTCATGCCCATTCATTCATTCATCTGTTGTATTTATTCCAGGCCATTGGAGATGGCGGTCAAGGCTGGGGTAATGCTATATGCTATATTCTCCTCTCGCCCGTGATGCGAGCAAGACTCGTGGGCGAATGGTGTGGCACGTGCGTGGAGAAACTGGACGACCATCTCAATGGAGTTGCGGCGCGAACAGCTGACCATCGCAGTACTAATACTGGCACCATCATCAGACGAGCCAACGGTTTAGTGGCATCCAAGCTGAAGTCTGACTCCCAGGAAAATCTGTTGGATAATGAGAAGATTAGTCCCGGAGTAAACGCAGTGGGGTATGGAATTGTGAAGTATGAAACTACGTCGGCCACTGAGGGTGTGGCTACAGGAAGTTCCATAGCAACATAGGATGTTTCTTTTTTTTTCTTTCCTTTTTTCTTTTTTGTGTATTGGTGTGTTTCAATGACTCTTGTATCATCTCTGAGATGTTTCATATCAAATCCTCATGCCTACCATTATTTTGTCTTTACACTTTTCATTTTTTTTTGGCACATTTTTGCTAATGGGTACATGCTGATGGTGTGAATTTTGTGAATAAATTAAAAAAAAAAAATCTGACCGGAAACGGGAAAATGTCACCGGTGGGTTGCGGGTGATTTTTGTGGTTATTTGTACCTCCCCCAGTCAGCAAATTGTACACGAAGTGGCGTACTTGTGCTGCGTAACTTACCGCTGCTCGTCGTCCGTTCGTAGCGAGTAGGTTTTGAGAAAAGTACTTCGACATGTCTGGGAGGCTATCTTTCCACTTTGAGGACTCTTCTTCCAGTGACGATGACACAGAGCTAGAAAGGACAGTGAAAGAGCTGGACAAGCCGAAGAGGTTCAGTAAGTTGACGAACGTCTTCAAAAGACCTTTGTCGGTGCAGTCTGGGGACATAATTCGGTCTCCAACTAGTCCACAGAGTCCAAACACGAGCCCAATTTATCAGTTTGTGTCTTCTACAAGCACCACTACCAGGTGTAACCAATCAGAACCAGCTGGTGTGAGTGAGAGTGTGAATGAAAGTGCCTCTCACCGTTCTGAAGGGTTTTTGGCATCCTCCATCCGCAAAGGCATTAAGTTTGGATTTTTCTCTTTGAAGTTAAAATGTTGCACGATTCCCATTGTGTCTATTGGTTCTCTTATAGCCAACTTGGTCATCTTAGGCATAATTGTGGGAGCAATGATGAAAACATTACCTCCTCAAATCAACCTCAACATTGAAGCCTTCCAAATCCCCTCCCACCCATCAAAAATTCATTACGATGCTTTCCTGGCAGCGAAAGCCAGCTCATTCAGCAATGGTTCATTGCCTGATGCCGTCAGTGATAGGAATCAGCTGAAACGCAGGAGGCGGAGCAGCAACGAGGGGGAGGAGGAAAAGAGCATACTGCCTAGGTCAAATTATCCTTCGCAGCAATCGTTTCCCAACTGCCCAGCCATTGCAGGCTATACGCAGACTAGGAGGCATCGTTACTGGATGCTGGATCTTGTGTTCCGAGTCCCTGCCTCAAACCCTCGCAAAAACATCCTCTCTCTCGACCGCATTCGCTACATCCACAAAGTGGAAGAGACCCTTATGAGCACACCCGAGTACAAGTACTTCTGTTTGATGTCCAATGGCTACGTGTGCGATCCACTTGTCTCGTTGCTGACCTGGTTTTATAAAACAGACCACCAGACCGGCGCATATGTCTCTCCTTATACTCCTGATAGTCCCAATTATGATGTAGCCCCTGTCATTAACCAAAAAAAGCTGGAAGCGTATTGGTTCACAGGCTCGGGGCTCACCACCAAGAACTCCACCTACTACGCCGAGCTCCTGAGATCGCAGCTTCGTATCGGTGTCCCACTGCGTTGCTTCTCATCCACCGTTCATCTGAGCGAGCAGGAGGGCTACGTAACGGATTACTTGGTGTCTCTGATCCCAATTCTGGAGAACATGTCCAATAGGTAAGGTGTGGCTGTTCCCATACAATAATCAGTACATCGTTCGTATAACATTATGGAGATATTCTTTATTGCTGCACCGTACAGTGCCAAGTGCTAGGATATCATGATAAGTCTGTGATAAACTTTTCTCACAGCACTCTCTCTTATGTCCCCTTCTTGCACTAAACTTGCTTCTTCCCTATCTGTTATCTATGATCTTACCCACTGGTCTCGTCGACTTAGATGTATGTGCTTTATTAAGTGTGTGTGATAGTTTGCGTATACTGGTATTATACATAAGATTGCTCTGACAGTGTGAAGGTAGGCCCCATGTAGCAGCCAAGCAAGGAAAATGCATACACAATGTCATGGCTTATGAGTATACTTTTATTCATTTATTAACCCTCAGTGCACATGTGCAAGAGGGTTATTGTTGTCCTGTCTGTCTGTCATGCTCCGATTGTGATAATTAACCGTTGATTAAGGTATGACCTAACTTAGAGTGACAAAACACCAGCAAGGTGTGATCATATTTAGAAGCCATGTGACTTCTATAGACACAGTGGGGGAAGTGTGTAGCAAGACTTCTGCACACCTGAGCCCCCGTACACATCATCCAGCCACTGATAGGAGGATGCCATTCCTTTAAAAGTTCAATGTGTACCAGTGATATGCGTAGCTAGAAAGGTGCTTATACCTTGTGTAATTTCAATGAGTCAAAAAAAAGAAAGTTGTTTTTTAATACATGGGATTCTGTCTGTTTTGTCATGTGATGTGAAGTTACGGTAAAAAGTGCTATGACTCCTCTCTTAACCACACACACACATATACACACACATATATATGCACAAACACACATACAAATGTACCCATGTACATGCACAAACTGAGCACACATACAAACTGAACATACACACCATTTGAACACACGTACACTACTTTCATGTGTGTCTTTAGGGTTTGCTATAGACCATGGTCTTACTTCCTTTTTGGAACACTAGCTAAAGTACTTTGTAAACTCAAATTAAGTTAAACATGGGGGGGGGGGGGGGGGGGGTACACCAACTATAAGCCATTTGCTTTACCTGGAAATTGTTATTGGACCTAATGAAGTGCTAAGTGGAGAAAATTAGTGCCTTTTGCAGGCAAAGTTCTCTCCACTTCTCACCTCATTGGCACTGTAGCATTCCCATGGCATGTCCATTGTACTTCACACGTGCAGCCAGGGACTCTGTGGCTAAAAACAAAAAGTGGATGAGCTGAAGGAGGTAGTAGTTTTTGTTAAACTAGCAGAACTATAACATGTGATTTCTTGTCCTCTCTTGCTTTCTTCTCAGTGCTTCTTAAAAATTCCTCCCAAGTAGATGTCCATTAAATTAGATTTATCATGACATATATGTATGCAACACTTTTATCTTGTGGAATGTTTTGTTGCTATAGTAAATTGATTGACTTAAAAATGTCGCATAGTTGCTTAAGTTGTCTAACTTTTAATAATAAATTACTGGCTGCTTTTTCCAATAAACTGCCACTGCTCTAGTGAGTATGTTCAATGTTCCGGTGTGACTCTCGGTGTATGTTCACGGTTATGACTGCCAGCGTGACTTCACTCCCTAAGTAATTATCAGGCATGCGTGAAATAACCCACATTAGCTTCTATATGGAAATATCTGTAAAATCCTATGTGATCAGGTATTGTAGACATATTAATATATTTAGAGAGAATCACTGACCAAAAAACACAAAAAAGTTAGAACACCAAACGTTTCAGCTACGGACTGTATTTTTGAATCATTATCACTGATGAAGGCTACAGTTCGTAGCTGAAACGTTTGGTGTTTTAACTTTTTTGTGTTTTTTGGTCGGTGATTCTCTCTAAATATATTAATATGTCTATATGGAAATAGTAAGCCAGATAAGCTCTTGCCTTTACTGTGTATTTAAACCAGGAGTCACATGAATGAGTATAAATTTAGGAGTCAAAGAAATGTGCGTGGGATGATATGGACAGATTATCTGTTGGTGGGAGATTTGAAAAAAAAAATGTACACCTAAATTTACATTTCAAGGGAGTTTTTACTCCACAGAAAATAGTGGAAGATGAGTTCACAGTATATTAGGGAAGTATAGTAGAGAAGTGTTCAGCAGGAGAATGAGGACCAATATGGCTGCCAGTGGAGTAGGAATGGCTGCCAGTGGAGTAGGAAGTGTGCACATTACAACAGCAATGTGTCATCCATTCATTATTACCATTAAGAAATGTTGTTTATTGAATTCAACTTCTTATAGTTTTTCGTTATCAAACCTATTGTCACAGAAGTGTGACATCATGCACATGTCATGTGACATCATGCACCTGTCATGTGACATGCACAATGACCTATTGCTATGATTATGTATCCGATTCATTTTTCGTTTGCAGTGAGGTCGAGATCTTGTATGGTGGATCCAACATCTTTGATTACGAGTATACAGCCGCCATTATCCACGACGCAGTCTTGGCCTCCATTAGCGGTGCTCTCATCTTGGTACTGGTCATCATTCTCAGTGGTTTCTCCTTGTGGCTTACTCTGGGTGGACTCTATGCCATTACATCATGCTTTGTGCTGGCATACTTCGTGTACAGGGCAGTGTTAGGTAGGTGGGGTCAGAGTGGGTGTTGATTGGTGGGTGTGGTTAGATGTGCCATTGGTGGGCGTGACTCTAGGGTGGGTGTGACTGTATAATGAGTGGGTATTTCGAGAAAGTAGATTCCAGATGAGAGACAGGTGAGGTAGAATTTGAATAAAACTGCAGATATGATGTAGTTAGCTGGTGAGTGAGGTTGCCAGAATTAACAGTGTGAATTACTACATAGAATAGCTAATTATTGATGATTTTTGCTTATCCAAGCGTTTCAGTTAAGCAGTTAGTATCACCAGTCTATCAATTTCCTCACATGATCTTTTTCCGTATTACTGCCGTGACATCCCTTTCCTATCCCTGTTGTTGTGCAGGTATTGAGACCATTGGCATCCTTAATGTTGTCTCTATATTTGTAATTATTGGCATCGGAGTTGACGATGTGTTTGTGTTCATTAACACCTTCAAGCAATCCAAGGGCCTCAAGAATATGCGATCTCTAGAAGACCGTCTCATCTACACCATCAGGGAAGCCACCAAAGCCACTTTCTTCACTTCTATAACCACCTCTATTGCTTTCTTTGCAAATGCCATTTCTTCAGTGAGTGATCTTTGAATACCTATATCTGAAAAGAGAAATTTCAAAGTACATATAGTATCAATTTTAAACAATTTTCCAATATACAGTAAACTTATATTTATTATACATGGATATTTTCCCTTAAGAAGTATTTCCGCATCACATGAGCAGGCATTCAATATTTTCCCTCTCCAATGCGCCCATGCATAGTTCTGGACAACTGAATTTGGCAGAGTTACCTCTGAACATTTACTGTTTTGGAAAATATCCATTGTATAGTAAACAATTTCATTACACTCTTCTGATGATAGTTCACTTCCACTCACCTTCGGCTTGTAAACATGCTTACAAGTGTTCACGAAGTATCTCTTCTTGTACGCCGACTCGTGTAATAATTATTGTATATATAGTAAGTTTCTCACCCAGTTCTACAGTAACTTTGTCTACTGCAGTTTTTTTTACTGAGCAACTCATCTTTATACGGTCAAAAACTTTTTAATTGTTAATTAGCCCAGCATTGCAACCTTGTGCTGAAGTCCATGTAAGGTGGCAAAGGTCAGGTGTAGTTTCGTGACCGTATAGTCTAAACAAACAAACAGTAATGAATTATTGACACTTTCCTTGAGCAAGTAAAGACTTCCTCTCCTAATCTGGTAGCTCCCTATGACCTGTAGCATAGACAGCCAGCACTGTGGGTGCTCTGATTCAATGGCTAAAACTTATTTATTTTCTTTAACATCTCTTGGTTGAAATAGAAGGTGTGACTAAAACTGTTGTTTCTTTTTTGTCCGTTCTCCTGAAGAAGCTTAGTCTCAATGCTGTGTGTGTGTGTGTGTGTGTGTGTGTGTGTGCTCTCAAGATAGTTAGTGTGTGCTCTCAAGATAGTTATATATAGTGTGTGCATCATTTGTGTGTAATGGATTCATGGCTGTTCTGTTTCTTTTCTCTATCTCCAGATTCCAGCCATCCAACAGTTTGGTATATTCATGGGCGTCGTTGTCCTCCTGTGTTTTGTGCAAGTCTTCTTGATCATTCCTCATTTCCTGGTCATATGGGAACTCTCCATCCTCCCCTTCCAGAAGGTTCTCCTGTGGCCCGCGCGGCGGCTTTGCTGTGGTCGGACTACCTCAGGTAGTTCACTCAACTTTTCAGTCAGGATGAGCGATATTCCAGAAATGGATAGTGGTATTAGCTCCGCCTCTGGTTCGGATAACTCCAGCAACGGCAGCACACTAATGGATGCTGGTGAAGTTGACAAAGATGACTCTAACAGTGATGATGAGGAAAAGGAAGAGGATAGAACGGCTCTGATTCGTGGGCAGGTCTCTCCTGAAGCACATGGCAATGCTCAGACTCCTGGCACCGTCTCTCGGCTGACGTTACTCATGCAGAAATTTATGTTTGGAATATCCGTGTCTGTCATGGTGTTCCACATCTGGCCGAAATTTACGAGCGAGAGAGCCAATAGGATACGATACTGGGTGAACTTCCTCCTGTTCTGCCTCGGCTATCTCTTACTACTGGCAATATCAGTTGGTCTGTTGTCCAGACTGCGTCCCAGTGAGAAGCCTCCTCAGTTCTTCTCTCCCGACAGTAACCTCCAGAAGGTTCTGGACCTCACTGGTAATGTGACAGACGCCAGTGTGGTGGATGGGTACACAATGTCAGAGTGGAGCAGCAGCTGTAAGTGGTGCTTAGAATAGGTAATTATATAATGGAAGCTCAGTCCTTTGAAACTTAGTTTTCATCCCCTCTCTCAATGCCACTCCCCTATCTCCCGCCCCCTGCCTTTCCATACCCTCCTATTTGTTCAATTCCACATTCTTTGGCAGCAGCCAAAAAAAAAGAAGAAAAAAAAGTATTTTTAGTTTTGTGCAAAAGTGATATTGTTGCCCACTTATAAGACTAAACCATTTCACTTTCACAATTCATGAAATACTTACTTCACCACATTTTCCCTTCTTTTTTAATGGGGGTGTGGTGCTGCCATACTTAGTTAATGATTCTCTCTGTTTCTTTAGCAATTCATTTTGCTCTCACTTAATTTATTTGAGTTTGGTGTATCTACAACCGTGTCAGTGTGGGAGAGTGTGTGTTCCTATGTGATAGACGTACCACATTGCTATATGTGTCTTCACTTATTCTATTAATTTTGTTATTTGTTTTCACTATTTCTGTTTGTAAGTGCTTGGCTCTTTCTTTTCATCTTTTGTTCAAAATTGTAAACACGCAACAGTCAGCGTCTCAGCCACTGAACACAATATATGTGTATGTTTGCAAGCATGAAATTGTGATACGTGCGACATACAAATTATTGTTTCACTGGAGAAATCACGCACCGTGGAGCATTGTGCATTGAACATATAAGCAGCATGGCAATACCAGAAGTACAGTAGCACTATGCATGAGTACATGTATACATGCATGTATTATGTCCATAGATGTCCAGAAACGCCATAAATTGTCCATCCCATCCCACAGTCCCATGGGACAGTGGGACATTCCACAGGATGTCCACCTGTCCCTTTACAGATGAATGTGTGACCCACCGTCCATCCCATCCCATGGTCCCATGGGACAGTGGGATGTCCACATGTCCCTCTTACAGATACTCCCACTGTTCATTCCATTCCACAATCCCCATGAAAGTATCGTCACAATGAACACTTAGAGTTAAGCTTGAGCACATGAGCGAAGCGCGCGTTGCGATTAGTGCTAGATTAGCGGGGCGCCAAAGACGCGATGACACACTTTGACAAGCCGACTGAGCAAGGCGAAGGTGTCATGCTAGGTTTAATACGCAAGAAAGGTTAATTGCTGACAAGGTTACAAATATGTTAACGATACAAATATTAATAAAAACCACTCACTATCAGTACTAAATGTTCACAGACCATGGGACCATGGGATGGACAGTAAGACATTCATGTGTCAGTGAGAGGGACAGGTGGACATCCCGTGGAATGTCCCATGGGACCGTGTGATGGGATGGACAGTAGGACACATGCATCTGTAGAGGGACAGGTGGACATCCCATGGAAAGTCCCATGGGACTGTGGGATGGGATGGACAATCCCATGTAATCCCATGATCCCATGGTTATGTTAAATGCAAGGCATATGTTATTGCAAGCGGTCAGATAGTCTGATCAATATTTCAAGGTCATTTCTGGTATTGTTAATTACGACTGTTGCGACTTTAACATCTTTGCCCTGTCAGCACTTTTAAACTGAACCGTCAGAAACTATGTAAGGTTCATACCTTTGGTGCTTCATTATTACAGTACGTAGTCTCAAATTGTATAGCTGTATGGTAAGGTGTGGAAGTTCTCACAGGACAGTAGTCACAAAAAACCACTTCTTTACGGTGTTATGGAATTATTTTTCTTTTTCTATTTGTCACTATAGCATCTTCCAATAATGGAGAAAAACCGACATCTGGTACTGATAATGGGAACAACAATCACATTCCCAATCCTGATTCCCATTCCACACAATTGCCGCCAATTACTCACCCTCTGCCGGTTACTCACTCTCCGCCGATTACTCACCCTCCGCCGCCTCGTTCTACATCTCAGACCACTCCCTCTGTCCCGTCTGAGACAACTACCCTGAGGGTTGCATCTCCAACAACGTCGAAGCCACTCCCATTTCAGACCCAGCCTACTCGCACCCCGAGTGCACCACCTCCTGACCCCTCCTATACCAGCTCTCTTCCTTCTCCTGTTGTTACTGGCGTGCCGGGAGTTCCCACTGCACCCCCTACATCTGGGGGGTCTGGAGGTGGCAATAACAAATATGTCAACAATGCAGTCGTGAATGTAGTGTTAGGGGTGGAGTCTGTGGAGAGGCATTACGACCCGACACATGTGTTGCCTGCTGAAGGAGAGCAGGTGTGTGTGTGTGCATGTGCGAGTGTGCGCGCGTGTGTGTGTGTGTGTGTCTGTGTCTGTGTGTGTGTGTGTGATGTATATATATATATATATATATATATTATATATATATATATATATCTCGGCATACAGGATTTTTTTACTGAGGGTGGGAAATACTGCTGTACCATTTTTAAGCCCACGCTACTTTGATGCACATGCCTATACGAAAGTGTATATACTTCACACTGATCAGTGTTTGGTCACATGCATGATTTTATAATCTTACTAATCTTAGAATTCTACTTTAGCTATAACAGTAGTAACAATGATCCAATTAGTTTACTAGTGATATATTTTAATATTTACAACCACAAAGATGACAACATTATTTTTTTGATAGATGTAAAGTACCACTGCAATTTATTTTATCATATTTTATTTATTTTATTTATTTGTTAGTTTTTTTGTTATTATTAATTATTATTATTATTATTATTGTTATTATTATTATTATTATATTAATTTTTGTTTGTATTTATGTATAGGTCTCAGCTATTCTTGACCAGAAGTTCTCTGACACCTTCTCTTGTGTGGGTCCCTCCTCCTACTCAACTTCACATGCTCCGTCTAACCCGACCAAACTAAAAGGAGCCATTCGGGCATTGTGTCGCCTCTGTTTGAACATCAGTAACCCTGACAACGACCTCGTTCTGCCGGGCAACTTCCAGTGCTTCCCCACTCTCACGTCGAGTTCCTCGAGCAGTGGCAGATTTATGCAGTGTATGTTGCAAGTGGCAGGAGAAGTGGAGGAGTGTAGACCACTAGTGGTAGCCCAGGGAAGTGCGAATGTATCCGTGAATGCATTGGCCAATGTACATGAGGAGCTGGAGGGGGCGGGGACTGAGTCTCGGCTGCAGCTGCGATACCTGGCCATGGCCTTTAGATCAGTGAGTCTTGTGTGTGTGTGTGCATGCGTGCGTGTGTGTGTGTGTGGTGTGATGTGATGTGATGAATTGAGATAGACAGGGAGGATTGGTGAACTTGAGTCGATATTTGCTGTGGTACAAATCTACTAAAGATGGAAATTGATTTGTGTAAGAACAAGTTTATTTAGTTAGTGAAAAGTCCATATATAATTCAGTTCAGAATTCAGTTCAGAATTTTAGTGAAGTCATTAAAACTTTTTTACAATAATTAATAGACCGTATAAAACTGACTAGCTCACTTGCCATGTGTGTGATGAACAGCTGTAGTAGTCAAGTATGTCGTGAGTGTGTGTGTGTATGTGCACATGCAGGAACAAATCCGCTGTTTGTTAAAATTATATGTAGACATGCCATGTTAAAAAACGAAACAGCAGCAACAACAACAAAAACAACAACAGCAGCACCTAAAACCTTTCTTGTTCAATCCGTTATCTGTTTTTCTCCTTCACATGCACACATACACTTTCTTTGATAGACCACTAATGTAGGCAACTCTCCACTGTCCAGTCAGGGTGACTATCAGAGGTGGGAGAAGTTCCTGTCTTCTGAGATAAACTATATCAAATCCCACTCCAACCCAGGCCAGGACTATGAGGGATCAGAAGCCATCTTCTCTGCCTTCCAAGCCAGTGACTACTGGGTGCAGGTGAACATAGAGACAGCCGCAGTCAATGGCTCCATCTATGGCATCATCGTCTCCTTCCTCCTTTGTACCATGGTGGTAGTCGTCCTCTCCCATGATTTCCGGCTGGTCTTGTCAATGGTGGTCACTATTTTGGCAATTTTGTGCACTTTGTGTGCTTTCTTCTACGTGTTTGGCTGGACGCTGGGCATCGTAGAGGCTATTTCTCTTTCTATATTGGTGGGGAATTCTCTGGATTACTGCATCCATCTGTCTGAGGCTTTCATTGTCATGGATGATCGCCACACTTCTTTTGTGGACAAGTTCAAGGTAAACATGCATTACAGTGGTTGCAATGTGTGTATTTTTTTTATTGTATAAATAAATAAATAATAATTATAACTAGTGATGTGCTTGAGCACAAATGGCGAGCGAGCCTAAAGACTATACTATTTTTATATGAATAATTTTGACTTCTAACACTGAAGCTACTGAAAATAAGGTCCAGTTTTTAAATTTCGCATACACTGTAAAGGGATTTCAGTGCCATAGTAACAACTCTCTGCAACTGCTTGAATTGAAGGGAAAAAACAACAAAACAATACACGTTATTTAAAAGTTTTCTTTGTGATATTCTTTAGCTAAGTAGTGGTTGTAACACACAATGCTTTGACACAACTGGACATGCACCTACACAGACTTACCTTCGCAGTAGTCTAGTGGACAATGTATTTTCAAGTAAATACTGTTGCGCACGGCTTATAACCATGACAAAGAGAGCGCATTGACTTACCAACGCAACTAACTCGAATAGAAATGGAAATCCCTTAAGTTTTCAAGTTTTAACTGCACCCGCAAAAGAATTCAAAACGGTAAACAATTCAATTTCTAGGGTGATACGGGTACTGATCGATAAACCAGAGGATTCTGTTTAGTGCAATTTGGGACGGGGTCGACCACATAACTAACACAAAAATGCGAGGGTCAAAGTACAAAATGACATACGTACGTCCAAACATATATACAAATAAATAAACAAACATCCCCTATTTTCGATTGTGTTACCCCTGTAAGTGTCTCGCTCGCCAATAATTAAATAATTATCACAATAGTAGTCATCATCATCATAATATTAATAGTAATGTTGCATAAGGGCTCTGTATAAATAGTAAGCAGTTAAGTGTTCTAATTGGCAAGTGAGGTGTGCATTTTTTTAGCGTTATGTTGAAATATGTGATGGAGTAATTTTTTTGCCTGCTTTTTAAACTTTTAAAAAATTGTATTTATTTTTTTAATTTTTGCCACTACTGTACTGGCAACCTTTGTCAACCATATCACTGAATACACAAAATTACTATAAATTGTGCTTCTTCATTCTATTACTCTTGACTTGTCTTTATCTCCAGTTTGCTAGAGCTCTTCCCCCTCGTGTGAAGAGAGTAATGGCAGCCATCTCGTACATAGGTGTGTCCATTTTCAGCTCTGCCATCACCACCATCCTTGCCATCATCCCACTACTAGCCACAGAAATACAACTCTTCACTCGCTTCGGCCAGATCCTCCTTCTGGATACCCTCGTGGCCATCATCTTCACCCTCGTCATCTGTTCAAACTGTCTGGCCTTCTTTGGACCCCCTAAAGGCGAAAGCTTGAAGAAGAGATTGATTAATGGAATAGTGACTGTTTCAGTTACTGTCTTGGGATGTGTTCTTCTTGTTGTTGGATTGTTAATTGCATCCAAGGCGGGGGCTACCATCCCGTCTCCTCGAGGAAACCAGCTTTTCTAAATTATTTTCTCATTTCTGTGCTACATCTCATGTTTCTTCAGCATCCATTCATTTATATCATGTTGGTTTTCATTTATTTGCACTAAATGTTGTACAGACTTTGGTTTCATCATTTTATTTTAACTCTATGGAAGGTAGCTAGAAGGATGGGCAAAGGGTTATAAATTTTACATAAGGTGTAGGGCGAACTAATGCAAGGGTGTTGTCCAGGATAGGCGAAAACCAGGATAGGCAAGAACTAGGATAGGTGAGAAAGCTTGAGTGTCTATCTGGAGCCCTTAGAGCCTCAAGGAAGGGATTTTCTGTGGTAGTGGTCATCCCCTTCAACGGTTAGGATGAAAAACGGTATAGGTAAAGGGTGATCTACTTCATGGTATAGGTAAAGGGTGATCTACTTCATGGTATAGGTAAAGGGTATCTCAGGTGGTGGTAAAGCGGAATAATTATTAGTAGCTATGCACTTTATCAAGTTAGACGGTATCTGTGACAGTTGAGAGCTTCGCTTGTCAACTAAATGAAGAGTAATAAAAATAAGGGGGTGAAATGACTCGCAGATAAAAAGATTCTTTTAACAAGGTTGTTGCTAGAAAATGTCAGCAATAAAAGCTCTATAAAGCGTTATAAACGTGAAAACTAATGGGAAAAGTTTGGAAAATTTGACTTTTTCTTTTGAAGTTTAGCAACTTCGATTAGACAAGGGTCCTGGAAGTTTATTCCACAACTACTTATACAGCATTTAAAATTGAAAGGGGATTACATGGAATTTGCTGGGTTGAGGGTGTGGTTTAAGTGAGATGATGAAGTTTCCTTTATGAATTCTGTAATGGAAATAAGCTTCTGAAAACTACATCTTTCTTGAAGTGATGGCCAGTTCAATTCTTTATATCAGGTGTTTATCCTTTGACCAGTCACTGGAGACTTAGTGCAGTGGTCCTCTCTAAAGGCCATCATATCCACTCCAACTTTGGGGTCGACCTAAGTCTGCCTGGGGTAACAATGACATGACCTTTTTGGAATACTCAATTTAACTTCTTATAGCAAGGTGGTTTCAGATAAACATTCCAAGGGAGCAGCACAAGTAAAAAAAGAAAGAAAAAAGACTGGCCTCAACAGAAATGGTCTTAAGAAGTTGATAACATAAGACTTTTAATAGTGATTTTTTGAAAAAAGTGATGGGAGTAACTATACAAACAACATATGAAACACTAAATTCAGCTTTACACAGTTTCCCTCCTGGCTCTAAGAGGTCTATGTAAGGATAGATATAAAGTAACTTGAAACTTAACCCAAAAATAATTTAACATACAATCAACATACGAAAATAAATAAAAAGTAAAATGAATAAATGACAACAAGAGAAACAACAAACAAATAATATCACCTCCAAATTAATGTTGTACATGAAATCGATTCATTGTGGCACAAAAATGCTATTATCAATAAGCAACCACATGCATCTATTTCACCAATACACTTTCTGGTGGTCTGCTTGTGGCAGATCTGATCATCAAGTTAGAAATGGCTATGGTGAAAACAATCTTATCCCTCATTTAGCATAGTCTATACCATTACCACAACATTATAATATAACAAAATAATATGACAAAAATGTCAACATTTGTGCAAAATAGGCATTAATAGTAATATGAAGCTCTGTTACATGTGGTGCAGTAGTACTAATGTTAACTTGTATTGTACTGACTTCTTTTTAATTAAACATGCCCTTTGTACAATTTGAGGTCCTACAAAACTTATAAAACTCAAACCTAAAAAAACTGTATGGTGGAGATGTGACTCAATTTGCAACTATTATTTCCCCTTATTTTATTAGCTACTTGAGTTGTATGCACCACCAAGAATGGAAACAAGGACTAATAATAATAATAATAATAATAATATAATAATAATAATAATAATAATAATAAGAATAATAATAATAGTAATAGTAATAATAATAATAATAGTAATAATAATAATAATAACATAATAATAATAATAATATCAATAAATAGTAACAATAATAATAACAACAACAACAAAAATAATAATAATATAATCATAGTCATAATAATAACAGTGATAACAAAGTATTTTTAGGGGATTAGACAAATGAATGATAATAATTGCACTGTCAGGTTCTCTGTGATATGAATTATTTCAGAATTGTTATGCCTTCATCTAGTGTCCTTTAGTCACTGCTGGTTGTAAGTCTCACCTAAAAATAGTAACCTTGAACCTTGATTTTATGTGGGAGAGATATTGCATGCACATTCTGCATTTTTATGGCGCGAAGCCTTAACGAGCCTGTGCTAAAAATAGCTACACCCGTATAAGGACTGGGATGCATCCGGGGGCAGTATAAATAGGTGAGGTTAAAAATAGAACAAAAACTTGCTAGGGTGCGCCATATTTTCCGGACACAGTTTCCAGATCATTGAGATTGTGTAGTTGGGTGTTTCTCTGAGGCTGTTATCGGGAGGGGCGAAGAGAAGGCTGATTTTTTGGGCGTCTTGCTGAACATTTTATTCCACGGAAGTGTAATTCCCTTTAGCGCAAGATGCAGACTATCAAGTGCGTAGTAGTAGGTGACGGCGCCGTCGGTAAGACTTGTCTCCTGATTTCTTATACCACCAACAAGTTCCCTCAGGAATACGTGCCAACGGTGAGTGCAGTACATGGTGTAGCCTGGGGCGAGTGTGTACGGACTGTACATGGTTAAGCTGAAAGGATTAGTGAAAAGACATTTATTTAACCTTTTGTCGGCCGAGAATATTTATATTTGGTCAAGGTGTACTAGTGTATTTTAGTTGGTAGGGTTCTTGTTGAATGGATACAGACAGAAGAAAGAATTTTATTCCTTATTTTCTTTCACTAGTCTCTTTAGTTGTGTATGTGTCTGCTGTATGGTCACTTTCCCTCTATGTATAATTTACAGGTATTTGACAACTATGCTGTAACAGTTATGATTGGCAGTGAGCCTTACACTCTTGGACTCTTTGACACAGCAGGTGAGCTACTGGTAAAAATAAGGAACCATTCTCAGTCTAGTTGTTTTTAATGTAACGGTTAGCTATGGGCAGCAACTGCAGCCATTTTTATTCACTGTAGAGAGCTATAAAATGGTCAGGTGTAATTGTTGCACATATCGGAAGTGTAAAGCGTGTTTTTGAGCATGTGTATGGCAAGCCAACTTGTATAGCAAGGCGCCATGTATAGCAAAGCCTGTTGGTAACAAATGAATTGCCCCGTGGGCTGGTTGTGTTAATAATGGAGTTGGACAGAAGATGGATGGGCCAGCAGCATGCTCACAAGTCGTGGGAGGACAGCTAGTTCTCTGCTGACAAGTTATAATTTCAGGCTTACTATGATGAAGCAAGCTGTTTGTTTAGGTTCCATGGCTGAGTAGTAACTAGTGGCTAGGAAATGAACTCTCTTGCTCTGCACAGTTTAGGTTGGTTGGTGATCAGGAAGCTGTGTAAGGAGGTCAAATTGTTTATCGGTATTAAAAAAATGTTTAGGGTTAACTTGTTTCACTTATCCTCTCTATTTTCAGTTATACCCACACCTTTATTCATCTCTCCCTCCCTTCCCACACAAGGATTTGCATCTATTATGGTATTGTGCTGGCTAGGCAACCTGTATCGTGTGACCCTTTTACGGCAGTGATTTGAGCTTTGCTCTTTAGGGATTAGTGTGTGTAGCCAGTTGGGTAAGCATTTGAAATATCATGAATATGGTGTCTCTGAAACAACTTGTATTCATATGCCTGTTGGAGACTTATCTCTCCCCCAGTGTATTAGTGTATTACTTATCCTGTACTAGTTCCTTCCTTTAATCTTCAAGTCTTTGAAGCTTAGATTGGATGACCTGCTCACTTTCTGATTTTCATATAAACATAAGCCTATTACCATTGTCTTTTGCTACTGCAATTAGCTTAAAAGAAAACCGAAACCTTTTCACTGCCATGGTCCCAAGGTTTGTGTGTTGATGTTTAGCAAGAATTTGAGGTTTCAGTATTGAATGGATGGTGTGTGTTGTTCTCTACTTAGCTCGTGGTTGCCCTTCACTTGGGGAGTGGTGTGGTATGTGTCACTGGTTCCTTCTATGGCACCCAGGATATGTGTGTGTGTGTGTGTATGTATTAAATAACTCATTTAATGTGTTCCCTTATGGGGTGCTGAGGGCCTTCCATATATGTCCTCATGTGTACACTAGCACGGGCATCCAGTGGAGTGATTGCAAGCTGGTAACCCTCATCTGGTGTATTCTAATTAGTGCACTTCCTTTCCTTTCTGTGTTCAGTAATTAGTGCCACATTCTTTTTTTATTTACAGTGTCTCTTTTTCTTTTTCCATATCTCCAGGTCAGGAAGATTACGACAGGCTTCGTCCTCTGTCTTATCCCCAGACAGATGTGTTCTTAGTTTGCTTCTCTTCCGTATCTCCGGCCTCCTTTGAAAACGTCAAAGAAAAGGTAAATGGCATTATTAAGCTACTGCTAGTGTTTGTTAAATTTTATTCAATGTTGTGCACTAACCGTTTCTTGGGAATACATGAGTTTTTTTTTTTGGGCTGGTCAGTGTCGCTGCCTTTTATGGTAGGCGAGTACAAAGTGCTGCTCTGTGAAGTAGGGGTAGCTTCTGTCTAGTCTATTTGTTCCTCTCCTGTACAGTACACTGAGAATCCCTGAAATCTCATGTTAGCTAGCAACTATGGTATGCCCAGGTTGACTTTTTGTTGTTGTTAAAGACTCTTACTCAATGTCTCCTTTTGAACTCTAATGAGTAATCTTGTAGTTTTTAATTATTTTTTGTTTTGCTGAATCTTGTTCACACTTGTTATTATTATTTTTTCAGTGGGTTCCCGAGATCACACACCACTGTCCCAAAACTCCATTTCTTCTGGTAGGAACTCAAATTGATTTGCGTGATGATGCTGCAACGCTAGAAAAGCTCTCCAAGGTCAAGCAAAAGCCCATCACCGTTGAGTCGGCCGAGAAGCTAGCCAGGGAGTTGAGGGCCGTGAAGTATGTAGAGTGCTCAGCTCTGACGCAAAAAGGATTGAAAAATGTGTTTGATGAGGCCATCCTCGCAGCACTAGAGCCACCAGAGCCAGTCAAGAAGAAGAAGTGCTCTATTCTCTGAGGAATTTATTTCTCTTCACACACGGCAGTTTGTGTGCATTCAAATATAATAAACTTCTATCGATATCTACATTGGTTAATTTTTTTGTTCCAACTAAGCATATTTATTTGGTTTAAAGTTCACACCACTTCACTCACACTTTTTTTTGTTGTTGCTAGGTTGACATTGTGTGTTTTTGATTTTATGTACTGGATAGTCTAATAGAAATATTCAATGTTTATTGCATCCTCTCTGTTGTAATGCTGCAACTTTTTGCGCACTTTTTTTTTTTAATTGTCTGTTTTCATTTTGTGGTCTCAACATTTCATGCATTTAAAGATTAAATGTGACATTCAAAATTTTGCAAGCCAAAAAATTGAGAAGGGGTGCAGCAATTGAGTCAATCTGTATAAAGGAGGGTGCTGTGCTAAAAATAGAAACCCTCTCAAATAAAACTGATGAACAGGTTGTTACTATTTTTAGCACGCCTGCCCTGAAATAAGGATTGAGTGACCTACCAGCTGTTTCATCTGCAACTAAAGATACGGGACAATTTCGAGCTGAAACATAATCTTAAACTATCTTCAGTTTATGATCATATTAATTCACTGGAAGCATATGTGGGTCTACAACCTTCAAAACATCAACACTCAAGCAGTTCCACTGAATAGTCCCTGCTCTCTTACCAAGCCCCATTCCCAGGGGTATAAGCCAATGGCACATGCAGTGTTATTCCTTATTACATTTCATTATCACTTCACTGGAGCACACACCACAGGAATGCAGGAATGACCCTGAGAAATAAGTCAATACATGTGAGAACATTGGTTTAAAAGGCAGTGAGTGAACTGATATTGAGTGCACTAAAGACAAAAAAACAAACAAAAAAGATACAGAAGTGAAAGGACCGAGTGAGAATGAGATGGTCACATGACTTAGTCTGTAGCTAGAGGCACACTGCTGGAGGCCTCGTGCATTGCTTGCAGGAACTTAGACTCTGGCTGTCTGCTCTCATGGGCCAGCAACACCTCCACCAGAGCATTCATGAAGGACGAGATCTCCTATTGATAAACAATAACACAAACAACATTAAAAAAATTCTAACTACAAGCACACCACACCCACATTTTTTAAAAAAAAATAGCAGCACAATTGGTAAAGCTGTCTCTGCCTTAGAATATTTGTCTAAAAAGTATTCAACTATTTTTGTGTTGGAACTGACTATATGGGAATACGATCATGTTAAATTGGTAGGCATCTGATACTTGATACAGTAAAAAGCATTAATACATAAACTTTGTGTATACTGTGTATACTGTGTATGTCTCAAAGTAAATTGCATTCCAAATATGTTAAGAAACTATTCCGTCTGAATAGTTACTCTTCAGTTCAAATTCACTAGGCATACAGAAAGTTATGAACCTGTGCTCCAGCTGTGGTTTACACACTGGCATGACACAACAAAGTATGTGTACTTTGCAGCTAGCAAATTTCATGCATTCCACCCACCCATAACATGCACCTGCTCATGTGTGTGTGTGTGTGTGTGTGTGTGTGTGTGTGTGTGTGTGTGTGTGTTTTGTCTATGGAGTATTCAGTGGTTATCTGTACAGACTGTCTGGCTAACCAGAGCCTTGTACAGGAGCTTGCTAATCCTTTTGCAATGTCATACTTAAATGAAATGCACTAAAACTTAAACACAACAACAATTATTAAATTCTCCAGTGTTATCTATGGACCATCCTGTATGGGTTTCAACATTAGATACAGAGATATTCTCAGAAAACAAAAACTTGCATTTGTAAATTTGTATTGACTAAAATTGATGCCTTCATTGGCTTCTGGAGAGTAATTCACAAATCAATAGATTCTTGTTCAATGTCATTTTTGGAACGTCTTTCACTGGATTAATAAAAGCTTGTCAAAATTTAGAGATTGGCCATATGCCAGTCGCATGACTGGCAGTGACTATCCCTGACCTAACTTAACTGGCACACACAAGGATTATATCATTTTAACATACTTTACACTATGCCTTGGCTAACAATATCCGAAACATGTCTACCATTTCTGATAGCGTACCATAATCGGTATAATGAACTTGTACACAGATCTGAACATGGATACCTATCATTCATCTTACTCACAGCAGCTATCTTCAAATTCAACTTGAGGGACGTGGTGTGTGTGTGTGTGTGTGTGTGTGTGTGTGTGTGTGTGTGTGTGTGGTCCAAGTGGGGACTTTGGGTGCCCACACCACTTGCTGTGAGGAATGGCCTGTTCTCCTGCGAGTTCCTAGCTCAACTTTAGGAGATTTGCTTGCGTGGCTCACAATGCCTGTTTGTGCACAGGCGTCCTGACTCTGCCAGGTGCGTGTGACTGCCTAGAGGCACTAAGATAATTCACATTTTTGTGTGTGTGTGAAGGAGAGCTTTACATACATTTGTACCAACATGTGAGTGCAAGTACTTATTAACCCTCAGCGTGCATGCGCGAGAGGGTTATAGTAGTCGTCCTGTCTGTTTTTCTGTCTGTCTGTCACGCTCTGATTTTGGAGAATACTGACAATTAACAGTAGATTTAGGTATGAACTTATTCAGAAAGAAGATTTAGGACCTTTTATTGTGCTACTTTTTTGAATTTCGGGCTAATTGTTGAAAGAAAAAATGCGAAGCTTTCAGGTCTGCGTTGGTACCAGCTTTTATGGGTAATGCCCCCTAGCGTCACGTCACAATCACGTGAGCAAATAATTTCTTGCAGCCAGTGGTGTAGTTTGCTCTATGTTCGGGGAAGTTAACTGATGGAGTAGAAAGAAATGAAGTTTTGAGTTGAAAATGTATACTGGTGAGTGTTTGTGGCTAGTTAAGCTTCTTCTCTTATGAAGACAGTGCTTCCATATACCATTTTCATTGCTCAAGCTATATTGATGCCTATTAAAATAGCTAGTAACAGATTGCTTGTTCTTTTAGAAGGAGATTATATTGTAATAGCTAGGTAGTGTTTAATAGTGCTGAAGGTTCGCACCTTTGGTGCTTCATTTTAAGATGCAGTTGCATCTGGTTACATCACATTTAAAACACAAGTCAAACATTTAATGTTATTGGAAAAAATGTGTAATTGAGGAGGAAAAGAAAAAAAAGGAAATATAAAAAAAAAAAAAAAAAAAGAGAAAAAAAAGAAAAGAAGATTGGATAGTTAAATTTTGACTAGTGCTGTGCTGACACCTGGGGTCCATGGCATGTTGGCAATGGTGTCAGATAACATTACAGGTGCAGAGTTACAGACACACACTACTGCTATGCATGGATAGTTGGCAATAGATTCCCTCTACATCTATCCAGGCACATTCACACACTTAATAGCCTTCATTACATCACACACCCTCTGTCACCACGCCTCCCACATGGCTTCGTGCCACACCCTCTAACCTTGATCCCCTCCTTGCCGTCAGGGAGACTGGGATTCGCTGGCAGACGTGGTCCTGGTGTGTTGTCTATGGGCAGAACTGGGACACCATAACTGACTTCAAACTCCTTCACCTCACCGGTAGTCACCTCTCGCTGAAGAGAATCCGCACTAGGTGTGTGCATGTGTGTGTGTGTGTGTGTGTATGACAAAATCATTCAACAATACTTCATGTCTATAAAACAATCATAGTATAGAGCTACCAAAAGTTAATGACAACTTCCAGATGTGTAAGTACATGAGACAGACTGCCACTGAATGTACGGCACATGTACAGTACGGAGAACGGATGGGTATTTATTTATATAAGTAATATTCACAGTCATTGTATATTTAATCCAATTTCTACCTTGAAGTTAACCCTGAAAGCACCTTAGCAAAAAGTTACATCATGCCGTGTTATATTGAATATACATGTACATACACAAGGCCGTAGAAATTAAAGTTTGTAAATTAATTCCACTGTCAGTACTTGACCATATAATTATATACAACATGACAATATAATCGTAATTATATCAGTTACTATTTACCCCTGTGAAAATTTATATTTGATCTGTCTGAAGGTCCGTCAGCATGCCTCAATTGGTTGAGAAGACAGTTAAGCAGTTAGTCAGTCAAGCAAGGATGTCAGTCAGTCAGTCAGTCAGATAGGCAAGCAGGAAGTCAGTCAGTCAGTTAAGAAATCAGGCGGCAGTCAGTCAGTTATACTGAGTCTCACAGACCGGCAGTACTTCTGAAACTCACTCATTTGTAGAACAACTCGTAGTTAGGGAGAGACAGCACAGTGCTGTGTTCTTCTTACTTGTTCTTTCAATTAGCCATAAGCTACTTGTGTAACACACCATGTGCTGAAAGTGAATAGCCCTCAATCCTCAATACTTACCCTGTGGTTAAGTTTCCCCCCCCCCCCCAAAAAAATAAACAAACAAACGAACAAAAAAGCAACAACAACAAAAAAACAAAAACAAATCCACTCTCCAAACAAACAAAAAAATCCAATAATGATGTGGCTATAGCCTATTGCTGGCAACACAGTTAAAACTAAAACAACAAAAACAAAAACAAAAAACAACAACAACAAAAACAAAAACAACAACAAAAAAACCCTGCTGTGAGTGAACAGACTGAGTGAGAACATGAACTTGTTCAGCACAAACACCAAGAGTCAGGACAACTTCACTTCTAATGAAACTACCCTTTACCTCTTCTATAAACATCCTTTATTTCTTGTGACGTACAGATTATACAAAACTAGCTATCACTTACTGTGTCCCTACCACGACCTTCAGAGTATCTCTGTGCTCTACGTTGAGGACTGACATCAGGTGGGGAAGATCTTCCCAACTCTTCCTAAACAAATGCACCACAACATCACAACTAAATGTGACAGTACTTGGGAAAAGGGACCAATTACGTAAAATCAAAAATGTACCCAAACACCGACAAAAAAATTTTTTTTTT
>WLWD01002685.1_pt1 | contig 50267 bp, 33 predicted proteins | sample 6712731 | NCBI WGS metagenome assembly WLWD01 (sample SAMN12718690, study PRJNA576275) | sponge metagenome | isolation source: marine sponge | host: Mycale hentscheli | place: New Zealand: South Island, Marlborough, Capsize Point | collected 2014-11-01
CCTGTTATAAAATGGTGTGACCTGTTATAAAATAGTCTGGCCTGTTATAAAATAGTCTGGCCTGTTATAAAATAGTCTGGCCTGTTATAAAATGGTGTGACCTGTTATAAAATAGTCTGGCCTGTTATAAAATAGTCTGGCCTGTTATAAAATAGTCTGGCCTGTTATAAAATGGTGTGACCTGTTATAAAATAGTCTGGCCTGTTATAAAATAGTCTGGCCTGTTATAAAATAGTCTGGCCTGTTATAAAATGGTGTGACCTGTTATAAAATAGTCTGGCCTGTTATAAAATAGTCTGGCCTGTTATAAAATAGTCTGGCCTGTTATAAAATGGTGTGACCTGTTATAAAATAGTCTGGCCTGTTATAAAATAGTCTGGCCTGTTATAAAATAGTCTGGCCTGTTATAAAATGGTGTGACCTGTTATAAAATAGTCTGGCCTGTTATAAAATAGTCTGGCCTGTTATAAAATAGTCTGGCCTGTTATAAAATGGTGTGACCTGTTATAAAATAGTCTGGCCTGTTATAAAATAGTCTGGCCTGTTATAAAATGGTGTGGCCTCTTATAAATGGTGTATCCCATTACAGTTATAAACCAGTCAATGGTATTAATGATCACTGTCATTATCTAGAAGTTTGCATCCATTCATAGAATATATTCACATTGTGTCTAGATAACACCTGTAGCCTCACAATATTATGATGAACACACACACACACACACACACACACACACACACACACACACACATACATACACACACACATATATTATACACAAAAGAAAAAATAGGGAGAAACCACCATCTGAGCTTGACAAAAGGTAAACTTTGCTCCTCCTAGGTTAAACAAATCAAGGAGTTCTAACTATGTGTCTGGGATCTATCTCATCTTACCTACTAATGTACTCTATGTAGTGATACTATACATATGTAATATCTCACAGAGTATGACTCATGGATGTGGAATACTGCTGATGGACAATGCAAGATGTCTCCAACTGACACAGTAAGCAAAACATGTACATGTATATATGTATGTATGTATGTATGTATGTGTGTGTGTATGTATGTATGTATGTATGTATGTATGTATGTATGGTAGCTCTACATGATTCTGGGATATCAATGAAGTATTGTATATCTGTATTATAATAGGCTAAAAAGAAGAAGACATTTAGCAAGAGAGTTACGCTAATTAACTCAGAGGTATAGTAAAATTATGTGTGTGTGTGTGTGTATATATATATATTATGTATGTCTAGTGGTGTGCTTGAGCATAAATGGTGAGCAAGCCTCCCTAGTTAGGTTACTAAACTTAGTACTGTTGTAGGGTTAATTTTAACTTCTAACACTCCAGCTACTACAATACCATCAAGTTTAAATTGGTAAAGGGGTTTCACCAACTGTTCGACTTAAAAATAGGAACTAAAAACAACAGGCACTTCTAAGGAATTACCGACAGGTTAGAACCTAACCTTTTATAACATGCTTACTACTGTAGTAGCCAAGTAGCTGTAACACACCACACTTTCACACACACTTGTTCACTGGACATACCAACACAAGATAAACAATTCAATTTCTTTGGTTGATATGGGTAAAAATTTATATTCTGTTTAGTGGAGTATGGGACAAGGTTGACCCCCGAGCAAACATGAAAACGTGAGGGTCAAAGTACAAAAAGACATACGTATGTCCAAACATATATATAAACTAGTAGTGTGCTTGTGCACAAATGGCGAGCGAGCCTGCCTAGTTAGGTAACATAAAACTACTGTATTGTTACTGCATAATTTATATTTTAGCTTAGTTCATGTAAAACTGTATATAGCCAACAATAATATGGATTACTACTTACCTAGATGTCCTGAGTATTGGTAATTTCTGTTATATCATATTTAAGCTATTCTGACTACCTCAATTACCAGTAATATATAACTCTTGAACATGCACTCAGCTACAAAAATAATAAAATAGGCCAGTGTTATTTTTGTAAGTTAGCCAACAAATATGGAATTACTACTTACCTCAATTTCCTAAGAATTGATCAAATTTAAGCTATTTTTGCCTATCTGAATTACCAGTAATTTTTTACAACAAGCTCTCAGCTACAAAAACATTAATTTTAGCAAACAAATACAAAATTACTTTCTTACCTGAGCAGTGGTGATGTCTGTAGAGCTATTCTGACCATCTGAATTTACCAGTCACTCTCGACAACAAGCTCTGGGCTACAAAAAAAAAGGAAAGGCCAGAGTTATTTTTGTAATTTTAGCTAACAAAATATGGAATTATGTGCTTACTTCAGCTTCTCCTAGTGGTGGTAGCTTCTTCAGCTTCTCCTAGTGGTGGTAGCTTCTTCAGCTTCTCCTAGTGGTGGTAGCTTCTTCAGCTTCTCCTAGTGGTGGTAGCTTCTTCAGCTTCTCCTAGTGGTGGTAGCTTCCTTAGCGTTAATATTAAGCCATTCTGACTACCAGTGGCTCTTGACAATAAAAAACCAGCACTTCGCAGCTCCACCGAAAAAGGCGAAGTTTTGAAATTATGACTGGTAAAGGGTCCTCAATGCCATAGTAACCGGTCGCAGCAACTTTTTGTGACTTGAAAAACAAGCGTTTTCGGAGGAATTCTCTCACAATTTTGAGCTTAAGTTTAAAGTAAGACTTGCTTAATGCTGTAGTATCAAAAGAAACTGGGGTTAAGCTTAAAAAGCCGTGTTTTTAAGGGGCATACGTACCATCCATACACACATATATACTAGTGATGTGCTTGAGCACAAATGGCGAGCGAGCCTAAAGACTATACTATTTTTATATGAATGATTTTGACTTCTAACACTGACGCTACTGAAAATAAGGTCCAGTTTTTAAATTTAGCATACAGGGTAAAGGGATTTCAGTGCCATAGTAACAACTCTCTGCAACTGGTTGAATTGAAGGGAAAAAAACAACAACAAAACAATACACGTTATTTAAAAGTTTTCTTTGTGATATTCTTTAGCTAAGTAGTAGTTGTAACACACAATGCTTTGACACAACTGGACATGCACCTACACAGACTTACCTTCGCAGTAGTCTAGTGGACAATGTATTTTCAAGTAAATACTGTTGCGCACGGCTTATAACCATGACAAAGAGCGCATTGACTTACCACCGCCACTAACTCGAATAGAAATGGAAGTCCCTTAAGTTTTCAAGTTTTAACTGCACCCGCAAAAGAATTCAAAATGGTAAACAATTCAATTTCTAGGGTGATACGGGTACTGATCGATAAACCAGAGGATTCTGTTTAGTGCTATTTGGGACGGGGTCGACCACATAACTAACACAAAAACGCGAGGGTCAAAGTACAAAATGACATACGTACGTCCATACATATATCTAAATAAACAAACATCCCCATTTTCGATTGTGTTACCCCTGTAAGTGTCTCGCTCGCTCGCCAAATAACATATACCCTATTTTGCATTATCCACCCCTAATACTGTCTCGCTCGCTTTGCTCACTCGCCAACAAACAAATATCCCTAATGTAACCTCTGATAGTGTCTCGCTCGCTTCACTCGCTCGCAAATAATATATTTCAAATACATAACATTATTATTAGCATAGATTATGTCCAATACAATGAAAATGATAGTCCTGACCTTTGACACTGCCTATGCTATGTGTGCTGAAAGCTCTCTGGTGGGCTAATAACTATATGTGACCAGTTTTGGGAAAATCGGCCTAAACGCGGCAAACAATTTTTTTCAGTATCTCCGGGTAAAGCCTTATGGGTCGATTTTTTTCGAAAAAATTTTTATGGGAGAAATGGATAGACACCAGTTAGCTCTAGCTTATGACGCAGTTGTAAGCTCTGGCGTGCTCTAGAACTCACACTAGGAGGCTAGAAACTCTAGCCGGTAGGACTCGTGTACGGAGAGTTGCTAAGAAATTATTGGCGGGCTTTTCACTAACAGCCGAGAAAAAACTGTAGCTAACTAATTCACTTACTATTCTACATAATTCACGTACTCACGCAATTCTCGTCATCATAGTTTCTTAAGGAGCCCTGCATTAAGCCTTTTAGACTTCTTTCAATCCGCCTGTAACCGGTTTATTCCATAGTGTCCCGGAGACACACAGTAATAGTATACGGACACAAGGCACGCCCCCTGACCTTAGCAACGCCTTTACCTGACGTTTTTTCGAAATCAGCAATAATAAGTTTAGCAAAAATACTGAAGTGTTGTAGTGCGTAGGGCGAAGACGGCTTGTGCTACAGCTTCCAAATTAGGAGGAAGGCATCCCAAGGCCCCGTGCAACCTACTGGTAGAATAAATTAGAAAACTTTAGATGCCGCGTTTAGCCGGGTTTTCACAAATCCGGTCACATATATATAATAGTACAAGTAATTATATTATATTGTCACAATTATCAGCTACACATAAAGAATAATAACATACATGTATTATACTTTTATTCCTATACTTTATTTATGTAGAGCACTTATAAGACTTTATTATAATTATTTAGCTATCTCATTTGGAGGTGCATATAGAGTGTCTTTCAAAAAGGTGTGGCCAGATGTCTGAAGTGAGTGGGCACCAGAAAGACATGGCTGTGATATTGCCTTTCCATCCTGACAACCCCTTAATTCCACAGCAACTAATTACAAGTAAATACGCAGCCATGGTAAGTTATCAGAATGCTGGTTGATACCTGATAATACCGGTAGCTATAGAGTAGCAGGTTGATGTGTGATAATTCTAGTAGCTATAGAGTAGCAGGTTGAGGTGTGATAGTTCTAGTAGCTAAGAGTAGCAGGTTGAGGTGTGATAGTTCTAGTAGCTAAGAGTAGCAGGTTGAGGTGTGATAGTTCTAGTAGCTATGAGTAGCAGGTTGAGGTGTGATAGTTCTAGTAGCTATAGAGTAGCAGGTTGAGGTGTGATAGTTCTAGTAGCTATAGAGTAGCAGGTTGAGGTGTGATAGTTCTAGTAGCTATAGAGTAGCAGGTTGAGGTGTGATAGTTCTAGTAGCTATGAGTAGCAGGTTGATGTGTGATAGTTCTAGTAGCTATAGAGTAGCAGGTTGAGGTGTGATAGTTCTAGTAGCTATAGAGTAGCAGGTTGAGGTGTGATAGTTCTAGTAGCTATAGAGTAGCAGGTTGAGGTGTGATAGTTCTAGTAGCTATAGAGTAGCAGGTTGAGGTGTGATAGTTCTAGTAGCTATGAGTAGCAGGTTGAGGTGTGATAGTTCTAGTAGCTATAGAGTAGCAGGTTGAGGTGTGATAGTTCTAGTAGCTATAGAGTAGCAGGTTGAGGTGTGATAGTTCTAGTAGCTATATTAGCTTATCCCACTGTGTGTGGTGTATTCTCTTATTTAGCTTACCCCACTGTGTGTGGTGTATTCTCTTATTAGCTTATCCCACTGTGTGTGGTGTATTCTCTTATTAGCTTATCCCACTGTGTGTGGTGTATTCTCTTATTTAGCTTACCCCACTGTGTGTGGTGTATTCTCTTATTTAGCTTATCCCACTGTGTGTGGTGTATTCTCTTATTTAGCTTACCCCACTGTGTGTGGTGTATTCTCTTATTTAGCTTATCCCACTGTGTGTGGTGTATTCTCTTATTTAGCTTATCCCCCTTGTGTGGTGTATTCTCTGAGATAGCTGACCCCACTGTGGTGGTGTATCTCTTATTAGCTATCCCACTGTGTGGGTGTTAGTCTAATTTAGCTTACCACACTGGGTGTGGGTGATTCTCTTATAGCTTATCCAATGTGTGTGGTTATCTCTTATTTAGCTTACCCAACTGCTGTGTGGTGTATTCTCTTATTTAGGCTTACCCCAATGTGTGTGGTGTATTCTTATTTAGCTTAACCCCAATGGTGTGTTTCATATTATTAGCTATCCCACTGTGTGATGTGGTGATTTCTTATTTAGCTTATCCCCAGTGTGTGGTGTATTCTCTTATAGATTACCCCCACTGTGTGTGGTGTATTTTCTAGTAGCTTATCCCATGTGTTGTGTGTGATTCTCTTTTTAGCTGATCCCACTGTGTGTGGTGTATATCGATTGAGCTTACCCACTGTGTGTGGTGTATTTTCTTATTTAGCTTACCCACTGGGTGTGGTGTATTCTCTTATTTAGCTTACCCCCCACTTGTGTCTGTGTGTTTACTTATAGCTGATCCCTGTGGGTGTGTATTTTTATTTAGCTTACCCCAATGTGTGTGGTGTATTCTCTTATTAGCCCACTGTGTGTGGTGTATTCTCTTATTAGCCTTACCCCACTGTGTGTGGTGTATTCTCTTATTAGCTTATCCCACTGTGTGTGGTGTATTCTCTTATTTAGCTTATCCCACTGTGTGTGGTGTATTCTCTTATTTAGCTTACCCCACTGTGTGTGGTGTATTCTCTTATTTAGCTTATCCCACTGTGTGTGGTGTATTCTCTTATTTAGCTTATCCCACTGTGTGTGGTGTATTCTCTTATTTAGCTTATCCCACTGTGTGTGGTGTATTCTCTTATTTAGCTTATCCCACTGTGTGTGGTGTATTCTCTTATTTAGCTTATCCCACTGTGTGTGGTGTATTCTCTTATTTAGCTTACCCCACTGTGTGTGGTGTATTCTCTTATTTAGCTTATCCCACTGTGTGTGGTGTATTCTCTTATTTAGCTTATCCCACTGTGTGTGGTGTATTCTCTTATTTAGCTTATCCCACTGTGTGTGGTGTATTCTCTTATTTAGCTTACCCCACTGTGTGTGGTGTATTCTCTTATTTAGCTTATCCCACTGTGTGTGGTGTATTCTCTTATTTAGCTTATCCCACTGTGTGTGGTGTATTCTCTTATTTAGCTTATCCCACTGTGTGTGGTGTATTCTCTTATTTAGCTTATCCCACTGTGTGTGGTGTATTCTCTTATTTAGCTTATCCCACTGTGTGTGGTGTATTCTCTTATTTAGCTTACCCCACTGTGTGTGGTGTATTCTCTTATTAGCTTATCCCACTGTGTGTGGTGTATTCTCTTATTTAGCTTACCCCACTGTGTGTGGTGTATTCTCTTATTTAGCTTATCCCACTGTGTGTGGTGTATTATTTTATTTAGCTTATCCCACTGTGTGTGGTGTATTCTCTTATTTAGCTTATCCCACTGTGTGTGGTGTATTCTCTTATTTAGCTTACCCCACTGTGTGTGGTGTATTCTCTTATTTAGCTTATCCCACTGTGTGTGGTGTGTGTGGTGTATTCTCTTATTTAGCTTACCCCACTGTGTGTGGTGTATTCTCTTATTTAGCTTACCCCACTGTGTGTGGTGTATTCTCTTATTTAGCTTATCCCACTGTGTGTGGTGTATTCTCTTATTTAGCTTACCCCACTGTGTGTGGTGTATTCTCTTATTAGCTTATCCCACTGTGTGTGGTGTATTCTCTTATTAGCTTATCCCACTGTGTGTGGTGTATTCTCTTATTAGCTTATCCCACTGTGTGTGGTGTATTCTCTTATTTAGCTTACCCCACTGTGTGTGGTGTATTCTCTTATTTAGCTTATCCCACTGTGTGTGGTGTATTCTCTTATTTAGCTTATCCCACTGTGTGTGGTGTATTCTCTTATTTAGCTTATCCCACTGTGTGTGGTGTATTCTCTTATTTAGCTTACCCCACTGTGTGTGGTGTATTCTCTTATTTAGCTTACCCCACTGTGTGTGGTGTATTCTCTTATTAGCTTATCCCACTGCTTATCCCACTGTGTGTGGTGTATTCTCTTATTTAGCTTACCCCACTGTGTGTGGTGTATTCTCTTATTTAGCTTATCCCACTGTGTGTGGTGTGTTATTTTATTTAGCTTATCCCACTGTGTGTGGTGTGTTATTTTATTTAGCTTATCCCACTGTGTGTGGTGTATTCTCTTATTTAGCTTACCCCACTGTGTGTGGTGTATTATTTCACAGACATTGATATGCCCACATAAAGTATGTGAAGATGTAATCCTGCAGTTGCCTAGCAACACATCACACCTCAAGATTTGTAGACCATATTTACATCAGATGCAAGTGGAGAGTGCTGTGGATGATGGCAGAGTTGCTGATGAGGGACTAACTGACGGTCCTGACTCAGCTGTGTCCGACAGTCAACAGTCACTTCATAACAAAGTCAGTTCCAGCATATTATAATCCCACATCATAATGAAATATAAATAACTTGACTAAGTCTTCTCAGAGGTTACTGAGGTCAGGCAGGAATACGCAGTGAACTTGAAGCACCAAAGGTGCGAACCCTCAGTGTTCTATAAAGTAGCTAGTTAGCTAGCTATTTTACAAAGACCCAAATAATAATTTATTTGGTGTCGTATCAATATGTCAATATGCTCATGTTAGTGGAAGTTTACCAGGCACTGTAGTCTGGGAATTCCAATTCCAGCACTCTGATAAACCATCCAGAATAATGCAGCAAAACTACGGCAACAGTGGAATAATAAGGGTGCGTTACCAACAATAGCTTACAATCGTACAGCCAAAAAATAACTAGATTTTTCTGAAAAAGTAAGTCGAAATAAAAATTCTGGCACATTAAAGGGACTTAAATTGTCTAGTGCAACATTTTGATGCTTGTTTCAATCTTTGGGAGGCTGCCATCTTTAAGATCTGCTTTTTGTTGTGTGACAGAATGATTGACTGACTGACGGACAAACTGAGTACTGTAACCCTCTCACGCATGCATACTGAGGGCTAACAATAATGTAAGACAATCGATGGTGTACATTTACCATTTCACAAGATGGATGTGACAGGACACTGTGGATGATTCAGTGCATGTGGGATAGATGTGACAGGACACTGTGGATGATTCAGTGCATGTGGGATAGATGTGACAGGACACTGTGGATGATTCAGTGCATGTGGGATAGATGTGACAGGACACTGTGGATGATTCAGTGCATGTGGGATAGATGTGACAGGACACTGTGGATGATTCAGTGCATGTGGGGTAGATGTGACAGGACACTGTGGATGGTTCAGTGCATGTGGGATAGATGTGACAGGACACTGTGGATGATTCAGTGCATGTGGGATAGATGTGACAGGACACTGTGGATGGTTCAGTGCATGTGGGATAGATGTGACAGGACACTGTGGATGATTCAGTGCATGTGGGATAGATGTGACAGGACACTGTGGATGATTCAGTGCATGTGGGATAGATGTGACAGGACACTGTGGATGATTCAGTGCATGTGGGATAGATGTGACAGGACACTGTGGATGGTTCAGTGCATGTGGGGTAGATGTGACAGGACACTGTGGATGATTCAGTGCATGTGGGATAGATGTGACAGGACACTGTGGATGGTTCAGTGCATGTGGGATAGATGTGACAGGACACTGTGGATGATTCAGTGCATGTGGGATAGATGTGACAGGACACTGTGGATGATTCAGTGCATGTGGGATAGATGTGACAGGACACTGTGGATGATTCAGTGCATGTGGGATAGATGTGACAGGACACTGTGGATGGTTCAGTGCATGTGGGATAGATGTGACAGGACACTGTGGATGATTCAGTGCATGTGGGATAGATGTGACAGGACACTGTGGATGATTCAGTGCATGTGGGGTAGATGTGACAGGACACTGTGGATGATTCAGTGCATGTGGGATAGATGTGACAGGACACTGTGGATGGTTCAGTGCATGTGGGATAGATGTGACAGGACACTGTGGATGATTCAGTGCATGTGGGATAGATGTGACAGGACACTGTGGATGATTCAGTGCATGTGGGATAGATGTGACAGGACACTGTGGATGATTCAGTGCATGTGGGGTAGATGTGACAGGACACTGTGGATGATTCAGTTTTATCTATTAATTCACCATGCAGCAATTGACCTTAATGATTTCTGCAGTAGACCTGGCAAGAAGCATCATGTGAAGTTTTTAGCTAGTATATTATCAATGAATGTTTGTTGTGAAGGTGTTGGCACCTACTCCATTTGCTAGCTGGTTACATAACATTGGTATTTATTTGCAGACTCCAAAATTTTCTTTTCTGTGGAAGAAGCTTCAGAATAGTTTCCCCAAGTACATTGCAACAGTTCCTAGAAAATTGTCTTATGTAAGTTATAGTCTTTGTTTAAGGGTGGTTGTGGACACTCGCACACACACACACACACACACACATTAGCATGTAAAAACATCAGTGGGTATGCCCATAGTTGTAGTAAATTCTTTATGCTTATAAAATATGGTTACCCGTGCAGTAACCGTGCTATTCAATAGTAATTGCTTTACGAGTGCTATTGATCCCTAATAGCACAGGTTACCTGTGCTATCACTTGCTAATAGTAGGTCAGCTTTTTAAAAAAATCATTTGAAGTATAGCTACACTATATCGTTCACTCACTATCTCTGTATTTCAGGATTATCTTCCTCTGGAACTTCGTTTTCAACCTATGGCTCCTTCTAATTTGTTGAAAAAGTCCATCTAGTACAGGTAGAACTTCTGCGCTAATGAATGGCATAGTCTCCAACTAGAAACTACTCAAACTGTATGTTTGCAAGGCTAGAGTGTGCACGCATGCGCACTTACCTGTGTTACTTCACTTAGCTACCGTGGTATTTCACTTTCCCTGTGCTATTTAAATTGAGCAGCGATTTCCCCCATACATTTTAATGGGTTATTTACGCGCCATACTATTAGGAGATATAATAACATGGAAAACTGTGACTTTTGGGATTCATAGCATGAGTGGTGCAAGAAAAATTTAAGGAGGTGAAGCCAAGTAAAAATTTTCGCCGCATGAGTGGTATTGATATGAATACCTTAGTTTCTGTATCTTATGTTAATAAATAATAGCCGGGTTGGTTAAGTGTTGACAGAACAATTTGGTAAAGTGTCGACAGAATGATTTGGTAAAGTGCCTTCAGAATGGTTTGGTAAAGTGCCTTCAGAATGGTTTGGTAAAGTGCCTTCAGAATGGTTTGGTAAAGCGTCGCCACTAATTAAGGCACTGGTGGTGTGTGTGAATAAGCTAAGCCAGGGATGGTAAGAGTCGTCTGTAACCATGACAACAGTGGTGTGTGTAGACAACAACAGTAAGTAGGCAATAAGATGACTGATGTATCAAGTGGTAGAGGATAAGAATACCTTATGCTATTCCCTATCAGGTGCCACTGTGTGGCAGGGTACTTGCTAATTTCAAAAAAAATTATTTTAAATTGTAAAATGACTTGCCTATGGTATTGTTGATTAAAAAATTTAATACTACTGTTTGTTAACTTGATTCTAATGTCTGTCACTATGCCTGTCAGTATGTCAGTGTGTTTGTCTGTCTGTTGGTGTGTCTTTCTGTCAGTGTGTCAGTCTATCAGTGTGTCTGTCTGTTAGTCTGTCAGTCTGTTTTTCAGTCTGTCTGTCTGTCAGTGTGTCAGTCTGTCAGTGTGTCTGTTTGTCAGTCTGTCAGTGTGTCTGTCAGTTGGTATGCATGTCAGTCTGTCAGTGTGTCTGTCTGTCGGTATGCATGTCAGTCTGTCTTTCAGTCTGTCAGTGAGTCTGTCTTTCAGTGTGTCTGTCTGTTAGTCTGTCGGTATGTCTGTCAGTCTGTTTTTCAGTCTGTCTGTCAGTCTGTCTGTCAGTGTGTCTGTTTGTCAGTCTGTCAGTTGGTATGCATGTCAGTCTGTCTTTCAGTCTGTCAGTGTGTCTGTCTTTCAGTCCGTCAGTGTGTCTGTCTTTCAGTCTATTAGTCTGTCAGCCTGTCTGTCTGTCGGTATGTCTGTCAGTCGGTATGTCTGTCTGTCAGTCTGTCTTTCAGTCTGTCTGTCTTTCAGTCTGTTAGTCTGTCTGTCTGCGTATCTGTCTGTCAGTCTTTCTGTCTGTTACTCAGACCTAGCTAATTGAAGTAATAATTAATTATGCAACGTGTAAATATAAAGCCTGATTAATGCAGTCACTGGCCTCTACAAATACTAATGATGAAGTTAAAAAGAAGATTGCATTTTAAAAAAGTTTATAAAATAGACTGTCAGTATGTGGAGATCTCTAGTTGTACCAGCTGAATCTTCTCCCCAGTCCAAGCAGCAGTCCCATCACTATGATCAGACCCATCCCTATGGCAATGGCATAGCAACTGGTTCCACGGGCACGCTCACTCAAAGCTTCAGATTCCAGAAAATGGCCTTTCTTGTACACAACTCTAGACTAAAAAAAAAAAAAAAAAAAAAAAAAGTAAACAAAAATATTTGATATTAAAGTACAAGACAATATAAAAGACCACAACTCACTGATTTACAAGGAACTATAGTCTGGCCTAGTTGACTCTTTACCTTCTATTATTGGGGGCGGGGTGAAGGAAAGGGGTGGGGGACACAGTAGTACTAAATCTGTTCGAGCCGCCCAATTTCAGGCGACAGTTAATTAAAATATCTGAGGACAAACTGGCTCATTACAATAGCTATGGTAACTATAGTTGATGCAATTTCATGCAAGATAGAGTTCCTGCCTCGGTGGTTGTTGCAATAGAGCTAGGGATGAGTTATTGACAGTTGCATCTTCACACTCTTCCTCACACACTGCAACAATAGCAAAAACATTGGAATTCTCCGCATACTCTTTGAGATGATTCAGATGAACAACTTTTCCCCGTGATTTTCCTTTGCTTCCCTTGGGGGCTATTTTGTAATTCACATCAGTAAGTTTTGACAGCACAGCAAAGGGGCCCTCCCAAGATGCTTCCAAACATGCATTTAGACCTGGGACACGCCTCCACACATGATCACCCTCCTTGAATTTACGAAATTTGCGGTTATCAGTAGTAGCTCTCTTCTTGGCTGTGTCATCTCCAAGTCTTTCTTTCAAAGTTTGAATAGTTGTGTTGATGTTGTGGTGTAGTGATTCTAAAAAAACTGAAGCATTTAAAGACTCATTTTCTGGGTGAACCCAGTAAGACTTCAGAGTAGCTAAAATGTGAGGGGTTGGTTTCATAAAGATTAACTCATATGGAGTATGTCCATGTCGCGAGTGAGGTAGATTTCTGAGAAAATAGAGAACAAGATCCAATACTAATGGCCAATCATGCTTGTCTGCAATAGTTTTCCGCAAAACAGTTTTCAAGGTGGAATGCACTCTTTCTAGTTGACCATTGCTCTGCGGCCTATACGGAGAAGTTTTAATTCTTTGTATGGCTAACTTGTCATATAGCTGTGAAAGAACCTTAGACAAAAAAATTGATCCCTGATCAGATAATATAGCGGATGGTGGTCCAGTGAAAGAGATAATAGCAAGTAAATTTTCGGCTGTTTTATCGGAAGTAAAACCTTTCATAGGTCTAGCAAACACAAAACTCGAGGCCAGATCCATAGCTGTCAAGATAAAACGATACCCTCGCTTAGATTTCTGAATTGGCCGAACAATATCAACTGCTATCTTGTCAAATCTCTCGACAATAATGTCAGTAGGAATGAGGGGAGCCTTCGGAGGTGATGACTTTGCAAACCTCTGGCACTTATCACAGGATTTTATGTAACGCTGAATGTCTTTGTGCAACCCTGGCCAGGTGAAATTTGGGTTTACGAAAGCTCTAGTAGCACCTGTGCCAAAATGACCGGACATGTCATGAGCTAACTTCAAAACCTTCATTCTCAACTTCGCATTCCTCTGGAGACTGGTGAGAAGCTGATTTAAAATTTTCGCTGTAATCTTCTTCAAGAATAATTTCGGCAGGTTGGTTCGAGCAGGCTTCGCCTATGGCTTGCTTAGCTTTGCTTCGCGTGTAGTAACCCTTGGCCGTACTCTGCCTGTGACTGACTTCGACTTCGTCGCACAATGGGTTGTCGTCTTCCATAGCGCAACAAATTGAAAGTATGCTGGTACGAATGCAACAGTTTATTCCAGCTGAACCAAAACGACTGGTCACCAAGTGTGGTAACAATCAGTCAGAGAATAGCGTGAGTACTTTTCTCTCCTCAGAACAGTAGAATCAAGGAGTCCGCTGCCACCAGGTTGTTGGTGGATCAGCTTTAGAGAACCAGGTATTGCTGCCACCTGAGAATTACCTCTCCTACTTAGCAGGTAAACGCTAAAGCAGGGGATACCAGCCCAAGGCAATGAAGGTTTCAACCTCGCTTTCCCTTGACAATTTCTTTGGTTTGAATGTAAATTTACCAAGGTAATTCTGACAAAAAAGACAAATGTAGTACATATATAGGTAAGCATCGATGTGTGGAAGATACAAAGTACATTTAAAGGAATTTGGTGTGTTGTAGCTAAAAGGACTAAAGTGCAGATGGACAAAACAGAATAACTGAATGGATAACAGATAAGTGAATGGATAATGGATTAAGTGAATGGATAACAGATTAAGTGAATGGATGAAAGGAATGTAATGAACCATAAGTCTTTAGTTAAATGTGGTAGTGTATTCTATGAAGGCTGAAGGTTATCACTTTCTTTGTTGCTTGGATATGCCATACTTCTGACTAGATATGGGGAAGTCTCTGCTAGGCCTGCTCACATTGCTATTGGATCACTCCACAAGCTTTATGCTAGGCCTGCTCACATTGCTATTGGATCACTCCACAAGCTTTATGCTAGGCCTGCTCACATTGCTATTGGATCACTCCACAAGCTTTATGTTAGGCTTGCTCACCATTGCTATTATTGGATCACTCCACAAGCTTTATGCTAGGCCTGCTCACATTGTGGATCACTCCACAAGCTTTATGCTAGGCTTGCTCACCATTGCTATTGGATCACTCCACAAGCTTTATGCTAGGCCTGCTCACATTGCTATTGGATCACTCCACAAGCTTTATGCTAGGCCTGCTCACATTGCTATTGGATCACTCCACAAGCTTTATGCTAGGCTTGCTCACATTGCTATTGGATCACTCCACAAGCTTTATGCTAGGCCTGCTCACATTGCTATTGGATCACTCCACAAGCTTTATGCTAGGCCTGCTCACATTGCTATTGGATCACTCCACAAGCTTTACAAAAACCTAAATTGTGTGGTTAACTTGTAATGATGAAAATCCAAGAAAGCGTGGGCATCAATGCACTTGAGCTGGCAACTTCTGCATTTATCCACAACAGATTTATTATGTCCGTCTCCCCAGACCCTTTCCCGCCCCCAATAATAGAAGGTAAAGGGTCGGCTACACCAGACTAAAGGAACTAGTCAACAGTCTATCTCCTGGGTTGAGTTATTCGGGTCTGTTGCACTATACAGGTCTTAATCAACAGTCTATAGGGAACTAGTCAACAGTCTATAGGAAACTAGTCAACAGTCTATAGGGAAGTAGTCAACAGTCTATAGGGAACTAGTCAACGGTCTATAGGGAAGTAGTCAACAGTCAATAGGGAACTAGTCAACAGTCTATAGGGAACTAGTCAACAGTCTATAGGGAACTAGTCAACAGTCTATAGGGAACTAGTCAACAGTCTATAGGGAACTAGTCAACAGTCTATAGAGAACTAGTCAACAGTCTATAGGGAACTAGTCAACAGTCTATAGGGAACTAGTCAACAGTCTATAGGGAACTAGTCAACAGTCTATAGGGAACTAGTCAACAGTGTATAGGGAACTAGTCAACAGTCTATAGGGAACTAGTCAACGGTCTATAGGGAAGTAGTCAACAGTCAATAGGGAACTAGTCAACAGTCTATAGGGAACTAGTCAACAGTCTATAGGGAAGTAGTCAACAGTCTATAGGGAACTAGTCAACAGTCTATAGGGAACTAGTCAACAGTCTATAGGGAACTAGTCAACAGTCTATAGGGAAGTAGTCAACAGTCTATAGGGAACTAGTCAGCAGTCTATAGGGAACTAGTCAACAGTGTATAGGGAAGTAGTCAACAGTCAACAGTCTATAGGGAACTAGTCAACAGTCTATAGGGAACTAGTCAACAGTCTATAGGGAACTAGTCAACAGTCTATAGGGAACTAGTCAACAGTCTATAGGGAAGTAGTCAACAGTCTATAGGGAACTAGTCAACAGTCTATAGGGAACTAGTCAACAGTCTATAGGGAACTAGTCAACGGTCTATAGGGAACTAGTCAACAGTCTATAGGGAACTATAGTCAACAGTCTATAGGGAAGTAGTCAACAGTCTATAGGGAACTAGTCAACAGTCTATAGGGAACTAGTCAACAGTCTATAGGGAACTAGTCAACAGTCTATAGGGAACTAGTCAACAGTCTATAGGGAACTAGTCAACAGTCTATAGGGAAGTAGTCAACAGTCTATAGGGAACTAGTCAACAGTCTATAGGGAACTAGTCAACAGTGTATAGGGAAGTAGTCAACAGTCTATAGGAACTAGTCAACAGTCTATAGGGAACTAGTCAGCAGTCTATAGGGAACTAGTCAACAGTGTATAGGGAAGTAGTCAACAGTCTATAGGAACTAGTCAACAGTCTATAGGGAAGTAGTCAACAGTCTATAGGGAACTAGTCAACAGTCTATAGGGAACTAGTCAGCAGTCTATAGGGAACTAGTCAACAGTCTATAGGGAAGTAGTCAACAGTCTATAGGGAACTAGTCAACAGTCTATAGGGAAGTAGTCAACAGTCTATAGGGAACTAGTCAACAGTCTATAGGGAACTAGTCAACAGTCTATAGGAATTAAAAGTCACCGTCTATAACTAGAAAACTAGGGACGCTACAGCCTAGGACCTTCAGGAACCCAAAATCAGCAGTCCTTTTTAGGCTGTGCCTATATTATATTTATAACTCTGGCCTCATCCAAACAACTGAGTACTCACTACCTACTACATCCCTGGGTAGTAAATACAACTTCAATGTGGCCTCCCCAGTCACATCAGACACTCAGACACTGGGCACGACACCAAATAAACCAGAATATTAATATTCTCTATAGTTAACATATTCTCTCTCCCCCTCCACTCACCTGCTATATCACACACATACATACACCTCCCAGCACTACCCACAAAGAAAATACATATATTAACCTAAGCTATTGTGGGTACCCATCCTATATATTTCTGACCTTTACCTATACATTGTATTTCAGAATACCTACAACTAACACAGGCACGCACAGATGTGAACAGACATGCACGGTGGTTGGTACAGACATAAGTTATGTATTGTATTCACATTGCTATGCCTGAGGCATTAACGCAGAGCTTGCTACAGTACATACCTCGATGGCAAAGATGATGGCCAGAGGTCCCAGAATGGGGCAACAGAAAGCAGACAATATGGCTAGAGGAATCTCAAAAACAGATGGAGGTCTTGGGACTTTCTTGCTCTCTACTTCCTCCGCCCACTACACACAAAGGGAGAAATAGAGCATATTCAAAGACAACTTTATGTAGTAGTAGTAGCAGCAGGTAGTAGTAATAGTTAACTAACACCAATCTACTCCATTTTTGCTGTGGCTGACAGCTGATTCTAAACACTTACTTGTGCCCTCCAGCTGTCTTTGCCTAGAGTGCTGGTTAGCCCAGGAGCATCTTGAACATAAGGGATGTCAACTAACAAATAACATTGAGTAATGAGCTAGGGAGTTAGTAGTTGTAGGACCAGCCAACCTCTAGTGTCCATGACCACCAAGTCTTCAAGACAAACAGACACAGACAAGTCCAAGTAGCACCTCCGAATTTACAGACAGCCCTTCAACAAGGATGCAATTATGTTTACTTCCTGTTACTACAATACATCCTGTATGTATGTGTGTGTGTGTGTGTTTCTGAGACTGCCGGGGGAGAGTGTAGTGTGGTTGCTAACTACTATGGGGTCAGTTTACCTACACATTCCAATAGCTAATGAAGGCTGTCAATATAAGAATAGCAAGGGATTGTGTGTATGCTGTATGTATACTTTTGGTAAAGAATGGTCAGAAGTGTTACCAAATGAGCATAGCTAATTCAACTTCATCCTAGTAGCTAAGGTGTTCCAGTAGTCGAGAGAAAGAATGTGTCTTGGCTTAGGCACCACCAATGTGTTAGCTATACAGTACCACATACCTTTACTTCAGAACATAGCTGACCCTTTTGTGAAGCAGGCATTCTATCCAGTCTTTGGCAAGAGTGGGCATAGGGGTAATAAATGCTACGATGGAGGATACTACTGATAGTACCCTCCCTTCTGGCTACTAATAGCATATCCTCCAGCATTTTATTTCGATTTTGGTTTACGAGTAGTGCTAGAATATTTTTTCAGTTCAGTTTTTTTCCTACTTTGAAATGTTCAATTAATCAGTAGTATCTACTGCTATTGTATATGAAGTTAACATGACTACATGTATGAAAATAGAAGGCACCACTTCTAGTTGAAAAATGGCTTGCATTGGTAGCTACACCAGCTTTATGGTTTTGATTCCTTTGCCAGTAGCTAAGGATGTCTGGAACTTCTTGTTTTATGTATATACACATATTCTGTATATTCCAAATATGATCTTTGGCCAGGATTGGTGTGAAGTATAGTCCAGTCATTATTGAATTGAGGAGTGAAGAGGGCTATGGTCACCCAGAATTTGTTTTCCCCCCGGAGTTATTCCTCTCTTGTGTTGCCTGCTTTTGGATAAATCCTACTTCTTTTTATTTGAGCTGCTTTATATTGAAGCCTGAATATTATACATCATTGTAAGTCAGTGTCAGAGCTAGCAATGTGTACATGCCACATCATGCCATAAACTATATGCAGTGTGTTTGGGAGCATTCACTGGCACTCATCTTAGGCATTTCCAAAATATACCTGATCAATAATTACTGTGCCGCACATTCATTAGTTGTGGTACATCAAGACCGCTTTCTTCTATTATCCCTTCAAAAATTCCATACTCTAATGCTTATAAATTTTCATTATCTAGATTTCATTACCGCATCTATTACTATAAATTCCTCTACCACATCCTATAGTACTATATTACTATAGATTCCTCTACCTCATCCTATAGTACTTTATTACTATAGATTCCTCTACCTCATCCTATAGTACTACATTGCTGTAGATTCCTCTACCTCATCCTATAGTACTATATTACTAGTGGTGTGCTTGAGCACAAATGGCGAGCTTGCCTAAAACTACACTATTGTTAAACAATTGGTTATTATACGGTAAAAGCATTTAACGCCATAGTAACCACTCCCTGCAACTGTTTGAATTGAAAAAAAAAAAAAAAAAAAAAAAAAAGCAACAAAAAAAACAAGTCAAGTTATTTAAACGTTTACTTTGTGACGCACAATACTTTCACACTTAACTGAACATACCAACACAACATACCAACACAAGGCTTACCTTCGTGATTAGTGGACAATGAATTTTCAAGTATATACTGTTACATCGGGCTTACGACAAATAGCTATTAACTTACCACCACCACTAACTCGAATAGAAATGGAACTCCCGTAAGTTTTTGAGTTCTAACTGCACCCACAGAAGAATTCAAAGCGGTAAAAATTCAATTTCTAGGAAGATTGAGCGATAAACCAGAGGATACTGTTTAGTGACGTTTGGGATGGGGTCGAACACTGAGCTAACCCGAAAATACGAGAGGGTCAAAGTACAAAAATAACATACGTATGTCCAAACATATATACAAACAAACATCCCCGATTTTCAATTGTGTTATCCCTGTGTCTCGCTCGCTAACTATAAATTCCTCCTCATCCTATAGTACTATTATTACTATAGATTCCTTTACCTCATCCTATGTTACTATAGATTCCTCTACCTCATCCTATAGTACTATATTGCTATAGATTTCACTACCTCATCCTATAGTAATATATTGCTATAGATTCCTCTACCTCATCCTATAGTACTATATTGCTATAGATTTCACTACCTCATCCTATAGTACTATATTGCTATAGATTCCTTTACCTCATCCTATGGTACTATGTTACTATAGATTCCTCTACCTCATCCTATAGTACTATATTGCTATAGATTTCACTACCTCATCCTATAGTAATATATTACTATAGATTCCACTACATCACCTTTTGTTTTCTTGCGTCTCCTTTCTTTCATATTTTATGAAGCATTATTTCTTGATTGTCATTATCTATAATTGTCATTAGTTAATTATTATAGTTGTCCAGGCCTACCCAGACCCTATGTGTGCAAGATAACATGTCATCCAATAATGCATGAACTTTGAACTTGTCAATTGGTTTGTTTGTGTAGCTATTGATTGTTTGGCCCCTCCCAGTCTCCTTACCGGCTGAATTCTGTATGCAGGCACCACCCACAAAAAAAAACAATTATATATATCCTCTGTTTTGTATTCATTCCCTTTTTGTTGAAAAATCTGAAACCTAGCTGCTGCAAGCTCAGTATCTATACTTAATCTATCTCTTTAGCTTTGCCTTCATAGTGGGCATAGTTTATCTATTTTATCTATCAGTCACTCTAGCTTGTACTTAGCCTAGCTAGCTGTGGTTGCTAATCGTACTGCTCATTTAAATAAATAGATAAAGCTGGTCCTTTGCATAGCTCATCACCAGCTGTGACAACTCTCATTAATTTGGTATTGTAATAGGAACAATTGAAATATCTTATGGAGAGCTTTTATGTCAGTCTACTGGTTTGTGAGCAAATGATAGATAACAATCAGAAATCAGACACAGAGGAAGAAGAGGAGGAGCAACAGCCAAGTATTGTGGTAATGCTATCTTACATGTCAATGCACATACACTAGTATCACTGCATGCATGTACACACATACACTAGTGTCACTGCATGCATGTACACACATACACTAGTATCACTGCATGCATGTACACACATACACTAGTGTCACTGCATGCATGTACACACATACACTAGTGTCACTGCATGCATGTACACACATACACTAGTATCACTGCATGCATGTACACACATACACTAGTGTCACTGCATGCATGTACACATACACTAGTGTCACTGCATGCATGTACACACATACACTAGTGTCACTGCATGCATGTACACACATACACTAGTGTCACTGCATGCATGTACACACATACACTAGTGTCACTGCATGCATGTACACACATACACTAGTGTCACTGCATGCATGTACACACATACAGATGTGTTTATATTTTACTTGTGGACTATGTAGGAATCTCTGTTGACATTTCTTCATCATCATTATCTCGTTCGCAGCCTGACTCCTGTAGCATGCCATGCTATCATCTCTGCCCTTCACAACTTCCATTTACAGTACAAAGTATGTCTAGCCAATCCATTGATGTCAGGTGTGATGGAAGCTGTTTCAAAGTTGGGGTGTGTGGTGTGACAGTCGGTTGAGTTCAGTGATGTGCTGACAGTCGGTCGAGTTCAGTGACGTGCTGACAGTCGGTCGAGTTCAGTGATGTGCTGACAGTCGGAGTTCAGTGACGTGCTGACAGTCGGTCGAGTTCAGTGATGTGCTGACAGTCGGTCGAGTTCAGTGATGTGCTGACAGTCGGTCGAGTTCAGTGATGTGCTGACAGTCGGTTGAGTTCAGTGATGTGCTGACAGTCGGTCGAGTTCAGTGACGTGCTGACAGTCGGTCGAGTTCAGTGATGTGCTGACAGTCGGTCGAGTTCAAGGGATCACGTTATTTTTATTTGCAGTTCTCTTTTATTTCTATCGTAATTTAAAACTCTTCTTACAATTCTGCAATGAAGGGATTATTTGACATGTTGACAAGTAGTCATGTTGTTTTTACATTCTATTGTAGGACATGCTGATAGTAAGTCATGTATTGTGTGGTGATTTGGATGGCAGTGCTCTCTGGTATTCTCTGGTTCAAGCCAGTCTAGTTCTTGGGCTCTCATGGACCAGTAAAGATGAATTGAATGACTTCTTTACACTACTCTATCCTTTCTTGGAGGTATTGTTCTCTCTGATTAATAATAGCCTATTTCATGACATTTTACTACTTTTGTTAATGCAAGCAAACTTTACACCTTGCTAGCATTACAGCTACAATTATTATATAGTAAACTTAACTCAATGATGGCTATACTTACACAAAAATACAAGAAGCATCTTTAGGTAATTTGTAATGGATCAAAATCTCTTACAGTTGTTTTTATTAAGTATTTGATAGTAAAGGATTTTAACAATTACTTTAAAAATATGCATGGCACTGTAATTCACACACACTTTCTGAAATACCAGCCCACATGCCCATTTGTACTATTAGAGTTCATCACTAGTTGAGGATGTGTGTGTGTGTGTGTGTGTGTCAGGAAGAAGGCGTGGATCAATTGTGTATGAGTTGTACAGTTCATAGTAATAACAGACTATCTCCTGCCATCATAATCAACTTCCTTCAAGTACTTTTGCTCAGGCATAAAGATCCTTTAGTTTCATTGGTGAGTTGACCAACTTAATGCTCTATAATTAGCTACTAGCTAATTGCAGGTGTATTGGGTTGTGGGTCTATGGAATAATGGTTTAAGTATAGCTACAAAAATATTAAAATGCAGATAAAAAATAATGGAATACAGAGGTAAAAATACAGTGGTATTATTGGCCACTTCCTACCATCCTACTTCCATTGTAATTCCATCCTATTTCCATCATACTAGTATGCGTATTTCAACCAGTTGCTCTCTACTGATCAGCAATTAGAGGCCGATTTTGAGATCGTCAAAAACATTACATTGAAGCTATATTATAGATATGGCAGTCTTATATGATGGAAATAGGATGGAAGGCGGATAGATAAAAATTCGAAATTGTGATGGAAGTAGGATGTAAATAGGATGGAAGGAAGTGACCTGAAAAAGCCACCATATAAAAAATAATGATATGATGATATTGACAGAACCGAATGAACAAAGGGGTGGTGCCCAAGTAGAACACACAAACAAGATAGATAGATATGTATGTATGAATGTATGTATGTATGTGTTTTAGATGGAGAGCAAACTGGTGGAGCTGCCTAGTCGTAGTGTTGGTCGCATGTTAGAGGTAGAATTTGCTGATGCTATGGAGAATGTTTTAGACGGGTACCCTTCATTGCTTGGAAGATGGTTGTTTTTACAGAGCCTCAGCTTGGCTCAAAATAAAGAAGGCAAACAGATCAATTCTTTGCCACTGAAAAGTTTAGCTTGTATCCTGCCATTACCCATGAATAGTACAGTCTTTGTGTGTGTGTGTGTGTGTGTGTGTGTGTGTGTGTGTGTACAAATCTTTGTTCAATGAAGCAACATTGCTAATATAAAGTCCTTGACTGTATTGCACAGATATAGCAGCATATATTTACAGGTTAGTAACAGAAGCGTCTCTGAAAGAAAAGCTTGCACAACTTCAAGCTAATTCTGGAGGGAAAGTGGACAGAGATCCAGCATTAAGTGCAGAACAAACTCATACAATATCTATTTCTATAACACCACTTAACATGGACTCCATTAGACTAAAAGTAGCTCAACATATGGAAAGTCACACCTCACTGTAGTACTAGTACATATAATGTAACTTCAACTAGTGATGAAAAATGTCATAAATTAATAAATAACAGTCAATAAAATGTTATATAGTACTTCACTGGATGGGCACAACTAGTCACCTGCAAGCAATTCATTGTTTCTCTTTATACACTGTTGGAAAGCAACACCATACTGAGATATTATAGCGAAATACCACACTTAAAAGAGAAGTGTTGGTTTCCATTGAAACATGCTGGTCCCCTCCCTACAGACAAACAATTTTAGGTCCTTCAGTGAAGTGCGCCTTTTTTAAGGTTTCTATCAACAAGAGTCTCATCTTTTTTTTAACAGCTAAGGGGAGTTTACGAAGGCCAGAGATGCGAGGATAGGCAGTATTCATACTATTCCTCGTGATATATTGGATCAGGAGTGTCACTGCAAACACTGTTATCATTTCAAATTGCAAATGACTAATCAAGATGAGTTAATGACATGCACAAGTTAAGAAATGGATGTATTTCGGTCATTTGAGAATTTTCATTCAAAGCAGATCACATTTTCTGTGGAAATAAACCAGATAAGTTGGGAAGTAAATGCCAGCATGATGTTCTTTAGGTTCTTCTGGCAAAAAATCATTGGAATAAAATTCACAATTTTTTTGCATAAATTGTACATTGTCACTTTCTTACTACCGACAACAGAAAGTTGAGGGGGCTAAGCCCCTGCTATCTCTAGGTGAAACTGTTACTGTAGTTCAGTTAATTACAAGTTGTATGTTTTTCTGAAATATAAAAAGAGAGTATGTGGTACATGGTCCCCCCACTAGTCTGATGTACCCGACCCTTTACCTTCTCACTTTGAGGAGGCAAAGGGTTGGATACGCCAGACTACTAGGACCCGCCCCCTCCAAACTACTTGCATCGCCCCTGCCATGCCAGTAAGGATATCATTAATTCTGTATAGGTCTCCCATAAAGTTTCTCAGACCAATGACAAATTGCCCCTGCCACACTCATTGCACGACATTCCCCCACCTGATGCAACTGACCGGTAGATAGGTACAAGGTCTCACTGCATATAAACACACTCAGGGGCGTCAGAATGGGTGTGGCAGTGGGTGTGTCAATTAATTTTCTACTCTTTACCAGATCTCAATCTCGTGGTAATTGTTGTCATACTTGGGCGGTTGAAATAGAGTGGTTGATATCAAGTGGTCAAAATGACTTCTGCGGGATTAAATACATTGTAGCCAATATTGAGCCTTTTAGAAGATTTTTAGGAAACTCTGAACCAGCCTGGTCATTTGTTTACTATTCCAAAGCGATCTTAATAAATGTAGTCAGAGGTCTTTGCATTGTTGGTCTGCAAATGGCCATTTTTGCACTACCAGAAGTCTTCCCATTTAGTTATTTACCTCACATACTAAAGCTATGACTGCCACAAAAGACAAGCATTTTTTAAGTTCTAGCTAATTATGGTGGGTTCAGTTTCTTAAGTGTTTTTTTTTGTTATCATTTTGTTTTCTTTATAAGTCCAAGTAGCTATACAATAATATACTATAATAGTAGCTACAATTATAATTTAACATATTTGACATGAACTATAATGGTTTATAAAACTCATTTGCTTTGTAATGTAATAAAAATGGCTTGTTCTGAATTGTTTGGTTGATTATAGAGGCATTTAAATACACAGGGCATAATCTAAAAATCTTTGGTTCATTTTGATAAAAAGAAACAACTGTATTGTCTTTTTTCTATTAATCAAACTCATTACTTGAATAAATGAGTGGGTTTGGTTAAGTGGGTGTACGATAGTTATAATGGCCGCACCAATTCTATCTGGCTTCCTACTCCCCTGCACATGCACACATCAATTACAATCACCCTCAGAATCACTTACCCTTTAACTCAGAAACTTAACGTTAGAATCTTGAACTTTGAATCTTTGCTCCGGTAGATGGCTGCATGCATCGACCAACTCCTAAAAAACTGCTAGCTCGATAAGAATTTAAGCCACAGTTCCTCCACGTGCCTCGACCAGTCACGACCATTACCCAATACAATATTACTATGGCTACTACTACTCTAGGCAGCAGCGGTTCTTGCCGCGTGAGCGACTGCGCTTCCCCCCCAGATTATGATCCTATACTGAGCTACGACGCTCCTACATGCTGCCACAGTGGCCTGCCTAATCCAGAATCATTATCACGTGGCTGGACGAGGCACGTGGACGAACTGTGGCTTAAATTCTTATCGAGCAGTTTATTAGAAATTGGTCAATGTAGCGATCTACCGGTGCAAAAATTCAAAGTTGAAGATTCGAATGCCCAGACATGTAATGATGTTACTGTTACAGGGTAAGTAATTCTGAGAGTGATTGTAATTTATGTGCACATGTGTGTTTATATGAAGCAATGATGAAGAGGTGTCATTACCTACACTGGCAGAAGCACTTGCCAAATCTAGGCCACAGTTCAGCAGAAGGAGTGCAGCACGGGCTAAGAGTACTCACCGCTCTACCCAGGGTTGGTGATGTGTGCTGGAGATCCAATTGTACCTCATGCTATTCTGTATTTTACTTAGAAAACATTTGTAATAGCAGTGTATCCACTGCAATGAATACAAGTAAAAAAGAACATAGAGTGTGGGAAGCTAAACAACGCAGACTATTGGTTCGTTGCTTCCAGAAGGTAAATTATTGGTTTTGTTTATTTAAGTCTAGTAACTAGGGTTTTACGAATTATGCCAGCATATTTTGAACATAATGAATGCCATTAGCATAAGAGCATAATGCTAGCATATGTATAAAAAGAGCATAACTAGATAATTTAATTTAAAGATCAAAACTTTAATCAGCCAAACCAATGTCTGAGGGGGCGTAAATCTCTCAGTCAGGTCCGGATTTTCTAATCCAGTCGAAGTGACGCAACGAGCTTGGTACAACTTCGACAGTGTTCGAAGGACCAGAAGATAAAACTATCTACGACCTCGTAAGAACCTGCAGTGTGCGTGCAAGGCAAAGCCTCTAACTCTACAATATGCCCACGTCGCTCTCAAGGCGGATTGCAGGGGGCTGTTTGCAGTAGTTGCGGGGGTATTTGCACACTCTCGGCTCCAACTCAGAAGTTTAAAGTTTGTCTTGTTTTGACATATGATTACAACATTTAAATAGAGTAGAGTAAGGTGATACATTCAGTGGGTTGTATAGTTATGAATATAATTAAGTCTATGAGTAGGTGGGTAAAGTATTGACATAGTATGAAATAGCTAAGCTAAGAATGTTCTTATTTGCTCTAGTCCTGTTCAGAGCTTCTTGAGTCCTGAACATCCTCCGGGGCTTCGGAAGAAGAGGGCGTTCTCTCTGAGTCATCATGATGGATGAGTGGTATGAGGCGGTGGATGGAGCGGCGGAAGAGCTTGCCATGGCACAGGAGGTCAGCTGCCCGGACTTTGCCATCATCACCAGTGTAGACTTCCATCACGCGAGCAATCGGCCAGTCTCTGTACCTAAGTGCTTCGTCCTTAATGAAGACGATATCATCTTTCCTGACATTGTCAAGAGTGGCTGTCCATTTGCTGCGGCAATGCAGTGACTGGAGATACCTTCCGATCCATGCCTTCCAAAGATCTTGTGTCAGTCTGGTGACCAATGACCAACGGCGAAGACTGGATAGCTTGGATTTGCTTGCGTCTGGCGTTGGCGGTGACTTGAGTGGTCTTCCAATCAGGAAGTGTCCCGGGGTGAGTACTGTGTCATCCACATCTGTAGAGTCGAGCGAGGTGATTGGACGTGAGTTCAGAACTGCTTCAACTTCTGTTAGGACAGTATATAGTTCATCAAAGCAAAGAGGATGTGGGGTGATGAGCTTTCGGAGAAGAGTCTTCATGCTTCGGACTCCGGCTTCCCACAATCCTCCGAAGTGAGGTGCACGTGGAGGAATGAAATGCCACTCAATGTTTGAAGTGGTACAGTAGTGTGAGATAGAAGAACGTGTCTGTGGTGAGCAATGAAGTTGTTGCAACTCCTTGATCTCCCTGTGTGCTCCTTGAAAATTGGTTCCATTATCGGAATATATGTGAGCTGGTGTTCCCCTTCTGGCAGAGAACCTCTTGAGTGCAGCCATGAACTCAGGAGTAGAAAGTTCTGAACAGAGTTCTAAGTGTACTGCTTTGGTTGTGAGGCACACAAACAGGCATGCATATGACTTCACAATCACTGGCTTTCTGGTATGGCCTTTGCGGATGAGAAATGGTCCTGCAAAGTCTATTCCAGTTCGACAGAAAGGAGGAGATGGAGTGATTCTGGAGACTGGAAGGAGTCCCATCTGTTGTTGCAAAGGCTTGGCATAGGCTCTCTGACAGATGGCACACTCTCTGCTGACTTTCTTGAGGAAGTTGCGTAATCCATGTATAAGATAGGTGTCCCCAATGATGGAGAGCAAGGCAGCAATGCCAGGATGCAAGTAGGTTCTGTGAAGTGTGGAGATCAATAAACGAGTCAAATTGGAGTTGAGAGAGAGTGGTATGAGAGTTTTTGGTTGAGTTGGTGAATTCACATCTCGTACTCTACTGCTCACTTTCAACAGTTTGTTGCAGTCAATGCAGACATTCATTCCTGCCAGGTGATGACCTTTGGGCAAATTCCGTTGATGCCTGAGTGTGCTGTAGACATCGTCATATGTTTGCCTTTGGGATAGGCGGAGAAGGTGAAGTCTGGCTTCAGCAACTTCTTTGGAGTTTAAGATGTGATCGTATACACGTTGAGGTCTTGAATTTCGAGTGTTGTGGACAAATCGGCGGACCCATGCGACAACTCGGGTCAAGTGGTGAAACGATGAATAAGTCTCCCAAATCTGGTCTGAGGGCTTGGTGGCTTGGATGGTGTTGCATGAGACCTTTATCTCCGGAAGAGATTTTTTGGTTTGCTAAGAAGTTTGGCAGGCCACTGTTCAGGGGTTTTGGAGAGCCAAGGAGGTCCTTCCCACCACAGAGTGTTCAGGATTAGCTGATCAGCTTCCATTCCTCGGCTAAGTAGATCTGCTGGGTTCTGGTTCGACGAAACGTGTCTCCAATGAGTGAAAGGCAAGGCTTCTTGTATGGAAGACACTCGGTTAGCCACAAAGGTTTTGAGAGTGGAAGGAGGCTTCTGTAACCAGCATAGAACGATCGTAGAGTCGGTCCAGGCAAACAGTTTGTCTCGAGGGATCTTGAGGAGGTTAGCAACATGTTTGAGTAGTTTCGTCAGCAGATGTGCAGCAATGAGCTCTGCTCTTGGAATGGTTACAGCTTTAACTGGTAGCACTCTAGCTTTGGCCGTAAGTAGAGAAACTGAGATAGTGTTGTCCTCGTGCAGGATTCTGATATACACTGCAGCTCCATATGCCGTGGAGGAGGCATCAGAAAACCCATGGAGAGTCCTGAAGACAACAGGACTGTCGTTCTGTGTTATTCTCCGGGGAATGGCAAAGTTTGTTATGACTGGCAATATAGTTGTCCACTTCTGCTGGATATCATCTGGCACCAAGTCGTCCCACTTGAGAGGCAGTTTCCAAAGCGATTGCAGCAACACTCTGGCTGGGAGCAGTGCTGGGGCAAACAGACCAAGAATGTCAAACACTTTGGCAGTGTCTGATGCTATTGTTCGCTTGGTAACTCGTTCAGTAGAAATGGAGACAGGTGTAGAGATATGCAGACTATCCTTGGCCACATCCCAATGGATCCCGAGAGTCTTTGGTGCTGTATCCGGAGTAGTTAGTATCAGGTCTTGGGTTTCTATGAGCTCTTCTGGAATGAGGCTCCTGAGTTCTTGTGAGCTGGTCCTCCACTTACGAAGAGTCATGCCTGCTTGAAGAAGCAGGTCACAAAGTTGTTGTCTGAGCAGGTCAGCTTCCTTCACAGTGTCAGCTCCAGAGAGGAAGTCATCCACATAGAAGTCTGCTAGTATGGCTTGACTGGCTTCCGGATGAGATTGACTATGGGTCTCAGCGAGATGACGAATGACCTGGGTCGCCAAGTAAGGTGATGACTTTACACCAAAAGTAAGTCTCTCCATGCTGAATTAGTGCCTCTCATCAGTTCAATGAAAATTGCTAACATAAATTCCTCCATCTCTGCACCAATAACAGATAAGCAGGATCAGTATCATTCAGTGACTAACCATTTGAAAGCTACGTCAAAAGCTTCAAATGCTTGACTGTGCGTCACGCTAGGCTGATTTGCTGATTTAGCTAAGCAAGTTAACTCCCCGCCGCTAGTTTGAGGCGAGCAACCGGATACTTTGCCGGCGTGGTAGATCTCAACTCGGCAACAAGCCACTCGCAGGTAACGTAGTCTGCCCTATCACCAAGTTTGACTTACAATGAACCAATTCAACAAGACATTTAATGGACCTAATTCCATGCCTTAAAAAAACAACAACTTAGTCATCCAAAGCATGCTTCATCAACTTCAGAAAACATTGCTTCTTTAACCAGACATCTCTTCTTGGTAACTGAGGGACATTCACTCGCACTCACATATTTCTTGATCTTCTCTCGGTCCTTCCACATGTTGATTTGGGAACTTCATTGAGCTCAGCAACTGTCCTCTGAGACGTCATGCTTCAATTCATGAATAATTTTGAGCTTATTGTCAATGGTAATAACTCTCCGCTTCCTTTTACCTTGAACTGGGACTGCACTACAAGAAGCCATAGTTTGCTGCTGTTACTGTTCTATATTGCGCGCATCAAATTGTGGGCAGGAGGGCAGGGGTTTCAACTACAGGAAGGCCAAAATAAAGTTTCCATTCAGTCATTATAAAGTCTTTAGCAGGCTTATTTTGGGCCATGTACAATTTGGTAACAAAAATTATTTACTACATATTGTGGCTTCCTAATACCACTGTGTGTAGGGAGTCAACTTTTAGTCTACAGCCTGGGAGTCAACTTTATGAGTCGTAGGAAAGTGACTATGGGAATTTTATTTGGCCTCTTCTGTAGCTTCCCGGTAGAGGGATATACCCGTATCTTTGTGATGTCCCTTTGACGTCCGGATAAGGGAGAACTAACTGTAACTATTTGATTTGCTTGAATGTATTGTTTTGCCTCTTACTATGCACTGTAGTATAAGAACAGATTAGAGGTCGTGGCTTATTTATAATTTTACTATATGCACGAGTCAAAGTGTTTCTGGCCTTTTAAGGTGGCGGTATAATGTTTGCTCATAAATATTCATAAGTTTTCCATATGCATATTAACTTGGACAAAACAAAAATAACAGAATTCTGCAATGCTGGACAATTAAATGTACCAAAGAGTACTCAAATAAGCTTTAGTGTAAATGTTATACTGGCTTTGCCTAACAAATACTCTTCTAGAAAAACTACTCGCTGGTAACAATAATTGTCGGCAAACTGTGACTGCTGCTACAGTTCCAAAAGCCTGCTTTGCAAATTTTCTTACCTGTTAGGACAAATACTAGGGCGACACGAAGACTGTTTAAGCCTGCAAAGCTTACAGGCCTAGAAATTCTAGACTGATCTGCAAAGCTGGGCAATTGCTGGGTAACGTCACTACGAACTTGGCTGAGAGCTGGATGAATGTGAGGACAAAGTTTGATGGAGGAAAGGTGATCAATAGGTCACAGAGTGGATCCTGGGAACATCGCTGTATGGGAGCAGGACTGAGACAGAATACGGGTAGAGATTGGGGTCCACAGGCCTGGAAACAAATGACTAACCATTCTCCCAATAAAATATTTTCAGATACAGCATCACAATCTGCAAAAGTATCCAGCAAAGACAGAAAACGGAAGGCAACAACTGAGTATAAAGACAAGAGACAAAAAAGCAAATATGCTCGTACTGAGGAATCAACTGCTGCTCGAAAAGCTTATGATAGACATGATGGAGGTATTGGTCCTGATGAAGTAATTGATGATATTTCACCTGAAAGCCTCGAACAGCTCAAAATGAGCTACTTCGAAACAAAAGTATCTGTCACCCCAGAAGAAGCAAAAGAAATTGAACGATGTACAAGAGACCAAGCAGAAGACGAGTACTGGAGGAGCGAGAGAAGAAAGAGAATAACTGCATCATCAGCTGGTGGAGTGGCCAAAATGAAAGAATCCACAAAAAGAGGGAAAAAAGTGCAAGCTCTTCTGTACAGCACATTCCATGGAAATGCAGCTACCTGCTATGGTTCAAGAATGGAAAGTACTGCTATAGATGAATACATCGAACATCAAAAAAAAAATGGGCACCCTAATTTAACAGTAGAGGCATACAAAGCAAGTTGAAAGCACAAATTTATCCTAATTTTTTTTTTGTATATTATCTGTGATGATTAAGATTGTTATTGTTTTCTGTATATGTATAATTTTTATGATTGTTTAGCTGCACTGAACCCATATTATTGAACCATCCTACAATTCATTTACACGTTCTTCATCCTCTAGGAGGTGCAAAACCACCTAGTAACTGGTCTTAAGTGGATGTGGTTTTCTGGTGAGGGAAATATAATTACAAACTGAATGAGTGGGCGAAACAGTACACAGCCACCTTAAGTCGTAAGGAGAGTTTACCATAAATGAAATGCTAATTATAGTGCCCACCTCATACTATAATACTTTATTCCCTTGAATAATGATTCAGATGCTCTAGTATATAAATAAAAGGCACAGCCAAAACTGGCTTTAATATATAGTTGAAACAATATTTCTTTCTGTACAGTTTTTAAAAAGATGATTCCATTTATTGTGTAATTGACAGGAAGTATTGGATGTTCACAATGCAGCAGCTCATTCTGGAAAAAGACATCAATAATTTCAACTCTCATTACAGCAGGTACCTATGTAAAAATACAAAAATGTGCAATAATTATTTGAACTGTAGCTCTCTTCAAAATAAATTGTGTCAATTTTCCTAATATACTAGCCTTTAGGCTTGATCTTCATTGTTATAAAAAATTGTCAGAGTATGACTTAGGGTCCCAGGAACAAAGCACACACAGGGGACTACTCCCCGTGCAATAGTGATCAAAATAAAGAGTAAAGCGACTTCATGTTAAACGTCTAACGATTGTAGAAGCAGCTGGGTAACACCACATCTGTACAGACCTAGCTATTCCTCACAGCATTTTCACATATTTGATCACAGCTTCTTTCACTGCATTTGATAGCCTGGGTATACATTCTTGTGATAACGTATTAAATATACTTATGCTAGGCCAGAAGTTTGAAGAAAAAGTGATAGACACTTTTCTTAAGTAAAAACTGAAGGAATGGACAATATAAACTTGTTGTAATAGATAGTGTCATCAGATAAGTTGGCTGTACAACTCTCTAGTTGTCCAGCCCTTTTGGTCAAAATTTGCATCAGAATATATAGTTTTTCTTTTTGCCATAATGTTCTTCATATAGTTAGCTTCTCAAAACTTGCTCAGCAATGGGGAATTCTAAATATTAGCAATTTTATTTTCACTGAATATTGTAGCAACAGTAGCTAATACCTTGCAATGGTGTCCATGGTATACTGTTACTAGTTATTTTGTATCAAATAAAATCCATCAATTCACTTGTTTGCCAGTTTTAGTTTTGTACTATTTTTTTTTTTTTTGTTTCACCACATTCTCTAATTTCTTACCACAAAGCTCTTGACTCGACTGCTGCCTTGCGTACAAGTCGCTTGTGATCATCTAAAATTGGAGCAAGGGATTTAATCACTCTTTGTTTAAATGGATAAATCTAGAAAAACCACAAAGATAAGATAGTTTACATGTATATAGTATTTAGATCATAGCACTACATAAACTGTGCAACATAATTGAAAACTCTCTTGTGTTTCTCACTAGGTATACCAAACTGATTCACTACTGTAGGAGTCAAAATTGTTTTTATTATTTTGTAAACTAAATATTTCAGAAAGTGAGGGATGATACCAATACAAATCGACTTTTCATGATTATAGCATAATGAATAAACATTTTCCAACTAAACCTAATCAAATTATTGACCACAATTTATTAAGTGAAAAGGTCATAAAAAGAGGAAGGAAAACATAGCAATGAACAAAACAACAAAATCGATCATACTGATTATTGTTCTTATATTGCTAATGCTCTTCAGCAGGGTTTGAGGAATATTACCAAACAATTCTCGGTAATGTGTCTGTTTATAGGGTTAATTGAATAGCAACATCTCCCTTGTGCTTCACTACTTGCAATGTGAACTGACAAAACATTCTGTACAGGTAGAAAATGTATATATATATAAAAGATAGGATTTAAAAGTATTGAAAATAGGAATTGGGAGTTGCTGAAATAAGTACCACAATAAGACTGTCACCACAAGTTGAGTTCTTTGTTTAGTGCACTAAAATGAATAATTTCAAGTTTGGAATGTAGAATTATCATGGTTTGCTGAGTTTTTGTTGTGGTAATTAACCCTCAGCGCATGCGCGAAAGGGATAGTTCTCAATTTGTCAATCAGTCAGTCATTCTGTTACATAACTAAAAGCGGATTAGAAGATAGCAGCTTCCTGAAGATTGATATAAGCATCAAAAGTTGCACTGGAAATTTTAAGTCCTTTTAATGTGCCAGAATATTTTGTTTCACCCCGACTTATTTTTTTCAATAAAAGCTAATCTTTAGGCTTACGCTAGTAAGCAATTGTTGGTCATGTCATACTCATGTGAGCAAATAATTTCTTGCTGCTGCCTTATAGTCTTGGTGGTTTGGTTGGAGTTCCCTGTTGAAAGTGACTGCAATATCGACTTGTACAAGCCACATATTCACTTGTATGAGCTACATATCAACAAATTGATACTACACCCAAATAAATTATTCTTTGGGTCTTTGTAATAGCTAGTTAGTTACTTCATAGTAACACTGAGGGTTATAGTAGTCTGTCTTTTCATTCCACTGAACTGTCTAGCACTGTGACGATCACTTCTATAAGTATTAATTTTGACAGTAACAGTATTTTGTTAGCTCTTCTTGTTAAAAAAGAACACATCATATCTTGAGGCACTAATGTAGTCTTACCAAATGAGTAGGAAAAGTTGAGACCACACCCACACACAGTAGAGCCAACCTGCGCACATGCTGTAGATAATCACATCATTTTTATACATGTTGGTGTTACTATGGCAACAACGTACCATGGAGGCAGTGTCACAAGACAGCGTAAGCAGCTGTGGTAACAAAGCCTGGACATGTGATGCCAGAGAATCAGGATTGACTTGTAACACACTAAAAATCACCTCCAGTGAGCTGGTCTTAACTCCTGCATCTCCACTGTTAAGTGACTCCAGCAACAAAGGCAAAACCTACAGTTGCAGTAGCTACATACTATCTTTTAATACTGAAGAATATTTATAATGTATCTGTATGTATTATTACTGGAGGGTAGTTGTTTGTATATATTACTACGTCCAGTAGTAATATATACAAGTAACTACCCTCCAGTAGAACTTAGTATTTTCCTTCATACCTTGTGAAGTTCACTCAGGACTACTTGCTGAGGAACGCTTATTAGCAGGGAAGATAAAGCCAGCAAAAGATATCTCTTCTGACCTTCAACCAAACATAATGTCAAACAATACACACAAACATAAGAGTACAGTAAACTCAACATTAAAGCTTGCACAGGAACTAAAAGTCTGCAGGTCAGATCTTCAGTCAATGGAATTATAAAACAAACAACAAAAACACTTGCTTTCTGCCACTTGAGATGACCACTGTAAGATTTCCGGAAGAAGATGTAGAAATAATTGCTGCTTGTATAGAAGCTGTAAAAAAAGAAGAAGGATTTTTAAGGTTTAACAGCAAGTTAAATCTAGATTACTAGGACAGTACATACTAGGAGGGAGGGGGGGGGGGGGGGGGGGGGGGGGGAGCAGAGACGAATTATAGGCCCAGCCCAGAATGGTAATGGGCAATAGGTCTCACATGAGGCAAAACCAACAACAACAAAAAACACGTGGTATGACCAGATGTCTGATGGGACTACTCAAGCAAGCAAAATCGCCGGTCCCACCCACTCACACCAACAATTCTCCACTGGGGAGTCCAGCTTCTCAGTGTGATCGACGTTGGGCCGTAGGCTTCTAATTTGGGGAAGGGGGGGGGGGGGGGGGGGGGGGGGAGTGCAGTATATAGGTATGTGACATGTGGTACAGTTCGGTTAAGTGGCAAACTGGGTGGTAGTCTGGCCCCAGAGGTGATCGCCAATCTACAACTCCCAGTGTTCTCAGGGGACTACAATTTGGGGGAAAGAGAGCCCCCCCAGAAACCTTGCATTTGGATAAACAGGATTAGGGGAGAGCCCAATCAGGTGAAGAAGTGTCCCCCTTTTATCCTTGGTGAAGCCCTGCCCATGGTCCCGGGAAAACGGGTGCAGAGGATCCAAAAAGGGAGAACATCGAGATAGCAGAACTTTTGAAAGACATCTTAGAGGTGGAGAGAAGGAGAATCGTAGCAGGTGATAGTGACCCTGCCACAGAGAGGTGCCAGATTTTGATAGGTGGCTGATTCGTGCAAAGTATCCACAAAAAGCCAGGAAGTTGTGGGTCAGGCTGGCTGTTGTATGACTCGGCATTCGCCAGCAGATCACAGCTTTGGAGGCAGTGGACTTCTCCAAAGTGAACCAGAGCTTATGTGCAACTACATTCCTGACTTATGATGGAAAATGTCAAAATTTTCAGCCGATGTAAGGCATCAGACCACTCCTAGCAGAAGGGAGGTCCCGGTGGTCCAGCTGGAGGAACAGAAGGTAGTTAGTGGGAGAAGAGAAGACCTGCAAGGAGATCCCAAGAGAAGAGGTTGTCGAGGAGCATGTTATGTGTTCAACGACGGGAGGTGTTCTATCTCCTACTGCCATTTTGACGTACCAATTCGTATTAAAGCATAGATGCTGTAGTTGTGATAGAGGAACTTAATATTGCTTAGGTCCTCCAGAGAGGAACACTATAAATTTAGTCTCCCCGCTTTGAGGGTAGGGCCAATTTGTGTCCCTTTGATTGCGCTCAGAGCCCCTCCTATTGTGTTGTTAAAGAGCAGTCACTACATTCTAAATTAGCTAGGCACTGTGCAGCCGTCGTGAACTACTGCTTTTAGGGTCCCTCAGGCCCTCAGTAGTGCCCTCGCTGCACTCAGGATGAAAAAGCCTAAAGCCTCCAAGACCCTAAAAATGGTCTCGGAGGTGGCGCCTAACTATTATATAGTCTGCCAAGTCTTCATCTGAAATCTGTTTCACAGTCTCACGGTCATGACTTGACCATATTATTATATAGATAAACTGTTGTTGTTTTTTGCGACTCGATAAACCCCCCCCCCCCCCCCCAGCGAAAAATGTACTGGAAGGTATTTATTCCTAGAGAAGCCATTCAACAATAGACAAGAGTTGCTCTGTGAAGGAATACAGGTTTTGAATACAGCTTTAGAAGACAAAGCAGCTGTGAAGAGTTGCATGAGAATGAGGAAGTTATACTGGAATCAGAATTGGCTACAGACAGTCTGGCATCAGATAGGGAAAGTTGTTGATCTATTTGTAGTGTTTTTTTCTTTTATAGACTAAGTTTAAAGAAATATTTTGATTACCCTGACAATTCAGCGGTGGCAAGATTAAGCCTGTTGTACTGTACGGTGTTTGGAAAAAACGTTCTAATCACAATGACCGTGTATTGGATATAATCAAGACTGGGTGTTGTGCTCACAGGACCCCAGCCACGAAATAAGCCTACACCAATTACCTGGAAAGGCTTGCGAAGGAGGTCACCGTGCCCAAAGGCATATCAGACAGTAGTGACACCTCCGGGGTTGTGGACATGGGACAGGTTACTGCAGTACCACTTGAACCTGTCATGGAGTTAAATGAAGGCTTTCAATACGGAGCAATCACTGTTGTGTCCGCTCAGAATAACATGCTCTCGGCCACCAGGAACCCACAGGTGGTGGACGAGTACTTAGAGAAGGCAGTGAGGTTGGGAAGAGTAGTAGGCCCGTTTGATCAACCAGGGAGCCATATACACAAGTTTGGGGTGATTGAGAAACCACATCAGTCAGGAGAATATAGGCTCATCGTAGACCTATCATACCCAGAGGGTTACAGTGTGAATGATGGGCTGGAACCTGAAATATGCACTCTGAATACACCTCGGTTGACAGGCCCTTGCTAGTATGAGCTGGCGAGGAAAAGTATTTGGTTGGCACCAAAAGATATTCAGTGCAGTGGCCAATGCCATGCAAGGAGTAATAGAGCAATGGGAGGTAGAAGTGCTACACAATCTAGATGACTTCCAGGTCATCAGCCCTTCAGAGACAGACTGCAATGAAGGCTTGTCAAAGGATTTGCAGGGGTGCCAGGTTCTGGGGGTTCCCCATTGCCTCACACAAGACAGAGGGCCTGCCAACAACTATAAATTTCTGGAAATCGAGCTGGACACAATTGCAATGACTTTGCTGCTTCTCAGGGAAAAGGTAATTCACCTGTGAAAAAGATCTATTGCTGGCTAGGGAGGCGCTGTTGAACCAAGAGAGAACTACAATCACTCATTGGCATGTTGTGTTTTAACTTCTTGAGGCGGCTGATTGCTCTCCTATCTGTCTCTAAAAAGCCACACTATCGGATCAGGCTGAACACAGGTTTTAGGTCCGACCTAGTCTGGTGGGAAACCTTCCTTCCAGCATAGAATGGCACCAGCATGATGAGGCATGTTTTGAAGGGAAGGCACACAGCGACAATCACGTCCGATGCCTCTGGGAATTGGGGCATTCACCTCTTGTGGAGAATGGCTCCAGCTCAAGTGGCCTGAAGTGTGGAGGGACATACATATCACAGTCAAAGAGCTGCTACCAGTTGTCATGGTTGTAGCAATCTGGGGGCACAAGTGGAAAGGAAAGTCAGTTAAGTATCAGTGTGATAACGCTACAGTGGTGGCAATCATCAACACCACATCTGAGAAGGCAATGTACTTAATGCAGACTGCCTTCTTCCTTCTGACCTACCATGATATCAGGGTATGGGTACAGCATCTCCCAGGGGCAGAAAATAGGAGTACAGATGCTTTCCCCCCGAAATGAGTCCAGCAGTGGTGCGAGCTCAGATAAAACGGCCTGAAACTGATCCACATAGGAAGGAGATCAGTCTGTAAATTGGGAAAATGAACAATGATTTGTGCTCGGTGTCAGCAGCACTGTTGGGATACTAGTGGAAAGGGGAAGCGGCTGGGGCAACCTAACTATACAAAGGATGATGTCAGCAACCATAGTTTTTGTATTGGGGCAGCAACTGTCACACACACAGATGATCACCCTCGCAACTGCCACACACACACATGATCACCTTCACAACTGCCACACACACACACACACCCTCACAACTGCCACACACATGGACCCTCACAACTGCCACACACATGGTCACCCTCACAATTGCCACACACACACATGATCACCTTCACAATTGCCACACACACACATGGTCACCTTCACAACTGCCACACACACATGGTCACCCTCACAACTTCCACACACACATGGTCACCCTCACAACTGCCACACACACACACATGGTCACCTTCACAACAGCCACACACACAGATGATCCCTCCCCCCCCCCCCCCCCAAACAGATGATCCTCGCACAACTGACACACTCACCCGTACAACTGCATGACACTGCGTATTAAGTACATCAGGCTGCTCGGCCAGGATTAGTTGACAGCCTTGTGCAGCTTCTTCTCCAACAGCTCCAGAAAGAGTACTCAAATGTATCAGCTGAATGAATACAGCTCACAAGGATCTCAAAGTATGGCACTATTAGATTTTCTTACCTTACAGGCCATGTCCATTCCATCACTATGACCTCTCAATACCAGTGCTTTAGTCAACTACAACATCAATACCAGAGCTTTAGTCAACTACAACATCAAAACCAGTGCTTTAGTCAACTATAACATCTTACCACCCCTCACCCACACTCACCTGACCACCCCTCACACACACACTCATCTTACCACTCCTTACCTACAAATAACTTACCCACACCCATAATCTGAGGACCCGGAGAACATCAGACGAGGAATCGCTACAATTGCTAGAGTTACTAAGCATTGGCCACATGGTTTGTTTGTGTTGAAGTATCACGTGAGAAAGCCAAGTATCTACACAAAATGTTATACATGCTTCATAAATGCCAGAATTGCCAGTGTAAGCACACTGATCTGATGCGCTGTTGCTGTCTGTGATATCCTCAGGATAACTAAACTAACCTCACATGCACCAATCCTAGATACAAGCTAGAGGCAGTCCACTTGTATCATAACTTGGCCTAAAATCATCAACCGGAGTACTAAAACAACACTAACCATCACCATCGTTCTTTGTCTACGTGACATGCTATCCTATTAAATAGTCTTATGAAGTAATTCCACCTGACTTTCATCTACGAAGGGTAAGTAACAACCCCCACACTTTAATTACTAAAATTAGAAGCCCCACCCACCATTTTTAGTTTTGTTTATAATAGATGCATATCCTTTCACTGCCAGCAAGACCATGTCCTCATTTTCGGTCCTAGTAGCCACTTTGAATAAGACAGGACACAATTGCTCACTGTAGCAGTCCACCACCTGCAGGATGAGAATAAGTGACTTGAAATATGTCAGACTAAACAAGATTGATTTGACATCATCAGCAGTTGATCTGACATAGCTACACAGCTGTGCTGCATCTTACACTAAATAATTAATCTTTTATGTTTTTGCAGGCAGACCAAGAGAGAGAGAATACGATCAAATTTTCAAGCTAAAGAACAATACAATCATAGACAACAAATACAAAATTGAATTAGAGTTATTATCTGGATCTCTATAATCAGCTATTAACCCTTTCATGGTCGGGATTTTTTCCCCATATCAACATACATTATAAAAAATCATACTGCTTAAGGGTGGCCGCACATAGCAACGCGCACCGCCTGTAGATCTGGACATTAATTTATTCCCCACCAGTCGATAATACGCAAGTAGGAACAATCGCGCAGTAGTAGCAGAAGTATACTTTGCGAAGTTGCGGTGTTTTATTTTAACTTCTTGTTGTCTCATAGCCGTTTACAGCAACACTCCATATGTCGTCTGAGCTCACATGGCAAGGTGCACCAAGCTGCCTCTCCTCCTGTAGCCGTTCTCCGGGCTCTGTGCACCTGAACTCAAGCAGATGGATCCACCAGGCTCGATTTCTGAGGAGCGAAGACTTCCTAAGCTGCACAGATCTAATACCTTCACCTCAGGCTATCTCCAAGAAGCTGCTCTCTCTTCTGACTCTCTTGTTATTGTTGTATTGATGTTTGTTTACTCTTGATATAGGAGGGCTCTTTTTAGAACCAATACAAACCAATTGAAAAAAAAAAAAGCTCGCGTTCTAGTAGTACGAAACATGGGGGCGGGGCTATTTCTTAAGAATTGCGAGTGGAATTATTATTCCAAATTTTGTATCAGTTTTTCTTGGAATCTAATAACGAGAATGACAAAAAAAATTTACACACGGGTAAACCTAAAAAAATTGCAAATAAATAAAAATGAACTGGACCACAACGTGAATTTTTCAATATCTTATAAAAAGAAAAAAATTGCAAATAAATCATAAAGTAATATTGAAATGAAAAAAAAACAACAAAAAAACTCGTTTTGCAGTAGAGTATCAGCTTGGCTAGTAGTGTACCGAATTGCAGAGCTCCAACTTACTGCACCGCTCCAAAAAAGTGCTACTAAGTGCGGCCCGATATTTCCTCCAGATTCGCCCTAAAATTAGTGAACGGCGCCTTCGGCAGGTACTTTGTCCTTGTGTTGTAGTGGAGAAGCCCCTGTAAGTATACAATAGTAGTAATCGTGCATAGCAACCATCAACAAAAAATTGTGTAGGCAGTGTGCGGCCACCCTTAACTATTTAAAAAAAATACATAGAAACCATAAAACCATACATCATTGTAACCAGAAATAATTACTAAATATTTTGGTGCGGTTTTTGTAACCAGAAATAATTACTAAATATTTTGGTGCGGTTTTTGTAACCAGAAATAATTACTAAATATTTTGGTGCGGTTTTTGTTGCCTGGTAACCAAGTATATGGGTTAGCTTTGTGGAGTGTTGAGGTCAGTGTTTCTATCTCACTCGCTCTCAACACTATTTTCATGACTGTACTTTCATCCATTTCAATGATTATGACAATAGTAATAATAATGTAATATCAGTGAGGCACTAGGCCTTATAGTGATTAGTGTGTGTGTGAATGGAATATCAGTGAGGCACTAGGCCTTATAGTGATTAGTGTGTGTGAATGGAATATCAGTGAGGCACTAGGCCTTATAGTGATTAGTGTGTGTGAATGGAATATCAGTGAGGCACTAGGCCTTATAGTGATTAGTGTGTGTGAATGGAATTTTGTTAATGGTATTGACAGTTAAAGTGTTAATGATGTTGATGATTCAGTCACTTTTGTCCATGGCTGCCATCACTATGGTTGATGGCTGCCTTCCTCTATTCTTCTCTCCAAACCTATTGGTAGACATTATATATTCATTATGCACAAGTTTTAGAATTCAGCTACACAGCTTACCTGACTTGAGAGGTACACAGTCTTTACTAAGAGCTAATACTAGCTGTGTTTTCTAACTCTGACCTTTCTGTGTATTTCCACTTATGTTACTTTTTCAACTCTGTCCCTTCTTCATCATCCTGACTTGACTGTGCAAGTGATTCCTCATAGCAAGGCTAGACAGTGCTTGAGAAAGGAAGCTTTCCACTTTATTTCTCTAAAATCGCTGTTATTCTTCGTCTTCCAAAAGCTTAACAACATCGCGAGTGGTAAGCCTAGAAACCAGAGAACAGTAAGATTTTTGGGGGTATGGTCCTTAGCAACCTTTGGGCGATATTAAGGAATAGAATGGTGAAGGTGCGTCTGTTTGGTATGTTTAGATCACGACAAAGTTGGACAATCGATTTTTTAAATGAATTTTTAAAAATTATCTGTATTGTGGGCACTTTAAAAACGCCCGCGACCGCTAAAGGGTTAAAGATAGACTGCAAAGTTGGCGTAAAATCTTTCTTTGTATAGCTGTTTACAACCATGGATATCTTGGAATCTTATTGAGTGCCTGTACCAATCTGAATGAATATAATATCAGCAACGCCACAATAACAGATTAAACTTAGTCCTCTAACTCACTGGTCGAGCAATGCCACAATGACAGATTAAACCTAGTCCTCTAACTCACTGGAGGAGGAGCAATGCCACAATGACAGATTAAACCTAGTCCTCTAACTCACTGGAGGAGGAGCAATGCCACAATGACAGATTAAACCTAGTCCTCTAACTCACTGGAGGAGGAGCAATGCCACAATGACAGATTAAACCTAGTCCTCTAACTCACTGGAGGAGGAGCAATGCCACAATGACAGATAAAACCTAGTCTTCTAACTCACTGGACGAGCAATACCACAACGACAGATTAAACCTAGTCCTCTAACTCACTGGAGGAGCAATGCCACAATGACAGATTAAACCTTAGTCCTCTAACTCACTGGAGGAGGAGCAATGCCACAATGACAGATTAAACCTGGTCTTCTAACTCACTGGAGGAGGAGCAGCTTGCAGCAACGCCACAATGAGAGGTGTCAAGTGGTGGTCTAGAGAACTGACACTTGCCATGTCTGCTACTCCAACTTTATCCAATACCAACTTCATTGCTGACTCACACCAACTACAATTATATATACAGTTCCATTATTACTACTACTTCAATACATAAATAAATTTAAAATTTTAACTTAATAGAGTCGAAACATTTTAGAGTAGTGGACTATATCGTACTACTAATTTAAGTTAATTTTTTTTATTTATTTATATACAATAGCATATAAAATATATGCATGTATGAATCCATACATACATCTGTAAACAACATGTTTAACACTAGAAGCACTGTTACCATGGCTACCTTGTATCTCCGTGACAAGCACAGGAGGCCAGCACCTTGCCCAGCATGTGAACCCACAGTCTAAACTGTACAGAGACAGTCGATAAAGTGTGAGAACAAGATCGCAAGATTCTAGCAAGAATAGGTATAGACACAGGGACCACACCCCCTCTCTTGACCATATCCCTGTTTTGCTGCTGCTCCTGCACTGTACGTAGAAATATTGAAGTCAACATGTGAATCTGAGGCCATGGTCCGTCACTAGCCATCCCATCTCCTGACAACAGCTCCACAATGGCATCTACCAGAGAACCAACCACTTGGTCTAGCACTGGAACTGAGGAGCATAAATACGGCAAGAACCAAATGTTTTGGAACGGCTGTGAGGACAATTCTAGTAGCACGGGTGCCACAAGGCTGTCTCTGACAGGCTCAGGGTAGGACACAGCAATAGCCGCCAGACAATCTTGAATGGACACTCTACATGTTTCACCACAGTCATCATCATCATCATTCACTACCTGGCAGCTCCGCCCACCTCTCATCCTCCACAGAAGATTCCCCTATATCAGTCCTAGCAGGAGGAGTAGCACGTGCTAATTCCTTCAGATGCTCCCCATATTCCACCACCTAACACCAATAACCGTGCATCAGTGACGTGTGTGTGTATGTGTGTGTGTGTGTGTCTGTCTATACCTGTGGTTTGGCCAGAAGTCCTTCCATACTGGCCAGTATGGTGAGTATTCTAATTGATGCTATCCTGATCTTTGAGTCTTTACTATGCAAGCTAGATGACAGTAAATCCAATAGAGATGGTCGGCATGACGACAGTGGATTGCTTTCCTCTGCAGTAAGATACATATTAAAGTACACATTAAACACATGAATACAAACATAGATACAAATCTGTACCCATATGAAACAATTCTGTAACCCATAGCAACCATTAGTTGGCTAGCAAGAGAGGATTTCTCAATCCAGCGACTATTCAAGTCACTTCCGTAGTAGGGGTGCCACGTTATATAGGATAAAGTTAAGAGGTAAGTTGTATGGGAAATGCACTACACTCCCCACTTGAATCCACACCAGTTACAATTCCAGCTAAGTTTTCCTCACCCCTACCTTCATAAACTATAAATAAACCTGCTTACCTTCAGAGCTATTGGTACAGGAAGTGCTTGCAGCTTTCACAAATGCTAACAGACCATCCATAACTGTCTTCTGAACGCTCATCTAGTCACACATTAAACAAATGCTAACAGACGATCCACAACTGCCTTCTGAACTCATCTAGTCACACATTTAACAAATGCTAACAGAGTATCCACAACTGCCTTCTGAACTCATCTAGTCACACATTAAACAAATGCTAACAGAGTATCCACAACTGCCTTCTGAACTCATCTAGTCACACATTAAACAAATGCTAACAGACCATCCACAACTGCCTTCTGAACTCATCAAGTCACACATTAAACAAATGCTAACAGAGTATCCACAACTGCCTTCTGAACTCATCTAGTCACACATTAAACAAATGCTAACAGAGTATCCACAACTGCCTTCTGAACTCATCTAGTCACACATTAAACAAATGCTAACAGAGTATCCACAACTGCCTTCTGAACTCATCTAGTCACACATTTAACAAATGCTAACAGACCATCCACAACTGCCTTCTGAACACTCATCTAGTCACACACTTCAGTAACTTTCATTACACACAGACTTACCTGACTACTAGAAGAATACTGAGACAGTAGCACGGGTACTACTTCTGCCATGACCATACTTGCAGCTTGGTCAGATGCCAATGCAACACCAGCTAGTAACTGTACCACTGTTTCCATAGAAAAACAAATTAGTTATCACATCAGAGGTGTAAGAAGATACTTTGGGGCACCACCTCTCTGAGCCTCCCCTCTTTTCTATGCCACTGCACATGACTGCAAACTTGATCATTATACAACACAAGTAGCAATGACTGGACACCACATGACTGTCACATGACCGTACAACACAAGTAGCAATGACTAGATACCACATGACCATACAACACAAGTAGCAATGACTAGACACCACATGACCATACAACACAAGTAGCAATGACTGGACACAACATGACTGTCACATGACCATACAACACAAGTAGCAATGACTGGACACCACATGACTGTCACATGACCATACAACACAAGTAGCAATGACTGGACACAACATGACTGTCACATGACCATACAACACAAGTAGCAATGACTGGACACAACATGACTGTCACATGACCATACAACACAAGTAGCAATGACTGTACACCACATGACTGTCACATGACCATACAACACAAGTAGCAATGACTGGACACCACATGACCATACAACACAAGTAGCAATGACTGGACACCACATGACTGTCACATGACCATACAACACAAGTAGCAATGACTAGATACCACATGACTGTCACATGACCATACAACACAAGTAGCAATGACTGGACACCACATGACTGTCACATGACCATACAACACAAGTAGCAATGACTGGACACAACATGACTGTCACATGACCATACAACACAAGTAGCAATGACTGTACACCACATGACTGTCACATGACCATACAACACAAGTAGCAATGAATGGACACCACATGACTGTCACATGACCATACAACACAAGTAGCAATGACTGGACACCACATGACCATACAACACAAGTAGCAATGACTGGACACCACATGACTGTCACATGACCATACAACACAAGTAGCAATGACTGGACACCACATGACTGTCACATGACCATACAACACAAGTAGCAATGACTGGACACCACATGACTGTCACATGACCATACAACACAAGTAGCAATGACTTGACACCACATGACCATACAACACAAGTAGCAATGACTGGACACCACATGACTGTCACATGACCATACAACACAAGTAGCAATGACTGGACACAACATGACTGTCACATGACCATACAACACAAGTAGCAATGACTGGACACCACATGACTGTCACATGACCATACAACACAAGTAGCAATGAATGGACACCACATGACTGTCACATGACCATACAACACAAGTAGCAATGACTGGACACCACATGACCATACAACACAAGTAGCAATGACTTGACACCACATGACCATACAACACAAGTAGCAATGACTGGACACCACATGACTGTCACATGACCATACAACACAAGTAGCAATGACTGGACACAACATGACGGTCACATGACCATACAACACAAGTAGCAATGACTGGACACCACATGACCATCATATGGAGTACATGACTCAGTAGATATACATAAGCAGTGTTTCCTCCCAGAAAAAGCAAGTAGAGTGGTATTTTGACCACACCCCTAGTCACACCCATTTAAACAATAGAATAATACATCATTATGTCCATAGTTAATTATGGCTTTAGCAGCAATATTAGCCCAGCTGGAAACACTCTAGGTGGTAGACTGTGGTTTGCTTTTATCAAGTGTAGCTACTTTTTTTATTTTTAACTATAGGTGCAGGGGCCACCAGAGTAGCTAGGGGTTAAAGTGCTTAGGGCGAACTACTGATAAGTGCCGCTCTAACTGCTCACCTGGTTCCATAAGTCTGAGACCTGGCTCACTGAGGTGACGCTGGCAATCTACACAACATCACATGACACCACACAGTATATCACATGACACTATGGCACATGAACATAGCATGTCACATGACACAGTATATCACATGACACAATGTCACATGACACGACACAGTATGGCACACGACACAGTATGTCACATGACACAACACATTATATCACATGACACAATAAAGTATACTAGTACAGTAGACCCTCGCAAATCCGAACCCTCGCAAATCCGAACAATTTTGCTTGCACGCGCGTTTAAATATCACCCAATTAAAGTGATAAAAACTACCACTACCGGTTACTCTGACGACCATTACCGAACGCACGCGGAGTCTTTCCAGAAGAGTGAGTGATGGCTATGGCGGCGAGCAATAGCAATGCTAGTGGGAAGCCTACAAAAAGGGCACACAGGACACTTAGTATTGATGAAAAAATTGTCATTCTTAAAGAAATTGGTACCACAAGCTACAGAATCTTAGCCAAAAAGTATGGTGTTGGCGTTTCTACTATCGCTGACATAAAGAAGAAGGGCTCCGAGTTGCGACAGTACAAGAGGAAGGCAATAGAAATGGGATGCCAAAGACCAGTAAAGACTATGAAGATGGGAAAGGATCAAGAGCTAGAAGAAGCTTTGTTTGTGTGGTTCCGACAAAAACGGGATGAAGGAGTTCCTCTCACAGGTAAGCAAACTAGATAGCTACACAAGGAAAGCCTTGAATAAAATTGTGAAAGTTGCTTTGTTGCTTTTAGGACCAATAGTTCAAGCAAAGGCTAGGGAGTTGCATAAGAAATTGCTAGTTAAAAGAGGTGGAGAAAATTCTGAAAGTTTTACAGCTTCGGATGGTTGGTTATGGAGATTTTCAAAGCGCCATGGAATTCGCCAGCTATTACTCCAGGGTGAGAAGCTTTCCGCTGATAGACCTGCAGCTGAGGCATTTGTGGTCAGCTTTCAAGATTTTATTGAAACTGAACATTACACTCTTCACCAGGTGTTTAATTGCGATGAAAGTGGATTGTATTTTAAATTAATGCCAGAAAAAACACTTGCATCATCATTTGAGAAGTCAGCAGATGGCAGGAAAACACAAAAGGAAAGGGTAACTATTAATGCTTGTGCGAATGCCTCTGGGAGTATAAAGTTACCGTTGCTACAGCTTATTGGAAAAGCTAGAAATCCTTGTTGTTTCAAGAATATCGTGCGTGACCAGCTTCCAGTGATTTATACAAGTCAGAAGAATGGATGGATGACTGCTTCAATATTTTCAGACTGGTTTCATAATTCATTTGTACCTTTGTGCAAAAGAAGTTGAAAAATATTGGAATAGAACCACGGGCTGTATTACTGCTAGACAATTGCTCTGCTCACCCTGATGAAGCTGAGCTGGTTTCTAGAGATCGTAAAGTCATTGCCAAGTTCTTGCCTCCTAATGTGACATCATTGATACAGCCTATGGACCAAGGAATTCTTGTTTCGATCAAGCGCCACTATAAAAGAAACTTTTTAGAAGAGCTTGTGTTTCAAGAAGACGATGACTTGAGTATTGTGACATTTTTGAAAAGTATAAACATGTTAAAAGTCTATTCAGTCATTGCAGCATCCTGGGACGGAGTTTCTCCTAGCAGCCTGCAGTTATCTTGGCGAAATATTTTGACTAACATCACATCAGACCAATCCATTAGTGACAGAGACGATGCTGCTGATATAGTTCATAAGATGACTGCTGTTTAGAATTGTGGTTTATCTGAAAGAGCGTTGATATGACTAGAGGATAGTGATTGAAGAATGGTTGAAGTAGACATTATGATCATGCTATGGTCACTCAAAATGACGATACCTTATTTTTGTGATGTCCTGAGCAATCATCGCAAGATGAGAGCAATGATGGCAATCCAGAATGAGAGCTGGACACTCCAAGTTCTCATGGTTCTGTATTATGGCAATCCATAGTAAGCTGTACACGACGTCCGCTTCTCATGGTTCGTAATGAGGCATCCAGAGAAGCTGTACACTCCGCCTTCTAATGTTCTGTAATAAAAATGTTGGATACATGTATGACTGGCTGTCAAGATCAAGAAGAGTGCAATGTAACATAACATGGCTGTGCTAAAAGAGTTTGAGAGCTCTGCAGCTAGAAACGTATAAGCAAAATGAAACAAAAAAAAATTAACAGACTTTGGTTTCTTACCCGATTAATCATCGGAAGAACGCAATACGCGTCAATGGAGACAAAATCGAAACTGCGGAGGACGCGAAAATGCGTCAAAAATGCGTCTTCGCCCTACGGCTTTGTGGAGTCAAGGAAGCCACCAATCACCATTGCAGACCAGATCTATATTGTTTTAATTAATTTAGGGCTTATAAATACATGACTGCCGTACGAAATTTTGATTAATTTTTGGTCACCAAACAATAACTTCTTTCTAATAAAGTAATAATTGAAATATATTTCAATATTCCTTTAGCTATTAACTGCTTCACGATAAAACAAGTAGAAAGCTATCTTGGCTAGTGGAACACTGGGACTTCAGCATCCTAGTGATGAAGACAATATTCTTGACCTGGCACAGCATGGCAGTGACCAGGATGGCAGTAACTCTGGTGGTAATGACGAGGAGTTTGATGACAGCAAGAATGACTTCAGTACTGATGGGTGTAGTGACTGCAGTAGTTACTAGATGGTCAAGGACTTTGATGAGAGAACGGAATTGATGATTTTGAAAAGTAGCGATTTCTACAGGAATTTTAACCACATTCTTTATAGCTATAAGTAAAAATAAATATTGTTATACAACAGGTGAGACTGCAGGGAGCCCTCTGATATATACTTCTATTATGCTATGACCAGTTGCACTTGATAGTAAGATCACCAACTATTCTGTCAACAATGCAGCCTACCAGCACATCAAAAGTAAAGACACCTTGGAGTACCAAACTGAATACACTCAAATAATCTATCATTTATTTGTGATGTACCTGTTTTCATACACAAAAGCCATAAAAAGCTTCTCTGTTCACAAAATTTATAACAGATTGCTCAGTTCAAAATAAACCACACCCTAAATAAATTCTTCCTGAATGTAAGACAGATGTGTGCAAAAACACTTTCTCTTACCTCTATCATCCAGTGCTTCAGCCATGAAACCATACTTCCAACCTTTCTAGTGTGCTTACTAAGAGCCTCAGTGTGATGCCATAAAAGTTTTTGCCAAACGGTGCGAGTACTTTGTTATTTTTAAGTCGGGAACAGCTCCTTAGCGTCGAATTTATGCTTTCCCAATAGCCTAGAGC
>WLWD01004350.1_pt1 | contig 50266 bp, 26 predicted proteins | sample 6712731 | NCBI WGS metagenome assembly WLWD01 (sample SAMN12718690, study PRJNA576275) | sponge metagenome | isolation source: marine sponge | host: Mycale hentscheli | place: New Zealand: South Island, Marlborough, Capsize Point | collected 2014-11-01
TACTGGTGGTAGCAGATTGAACAGCCTTCTGGACAATCAGAAAATCAGCATCTCCTGATGCATGGTAAGTCTTGCAGTTGTTCTTCTCCAGCTCTCTACTTAGCATGAAAATAAATTGCTGCTTATTCTTTCGGTTGGCCAAAAACTGGTCCTTCTTCATTGTGGTGGTCATGTTAGAAGCAACTGTCACAGTTGCACCTGCCTTTCCTTTTGACCGCCTCTGATGTGTCATATCTTTTGTGTTCATACTCTCATAGCCATTAAACACAACTATGGCATTCTTGTACTTTCTTGCTACATATTCTGTGTACTGGTGGCAGATGTCTCCATATTATGTAGAACCACGGGACCATGGAATGCGTTGTAGAAGTGCTCCACCATCCAGGACATACTGAATTCCATCCAGGACATACTGAATTCCATCTTCTGAGATATCTGCTGGAGCCTCACATTCGCAAGCGTTCCAAATGGCATCAGCAAGTGCTGGCTTGTCAGCTTCACGGAGCAAAAGAGAGGAATCAAAGAGAGCAGATGGATAGCTGCACAATTCATGTTTGAAGGCTGACTCCAGATTATCTGATGATTGTATGCTGAAAGAGGAGCAGTGGGTCAATCTGAATTCTATCTCCATTAATCTTGACCGAAGATGACTTCAAGCCAAGAGTAACTGCTTGGTTTCTCTTCTTAAAGGTGTACTCGGCAGGTGTGGTCCCATTCATTGATGTTAATATCATGTCCCCAATTGCCACTGCCTTATCAACATTAACAGTGGGGTGAGCATGCACTACTCCAGTGGCAATACTTCGCAAACTTGAGTCTGAGCTGAATGGGTTTCGCTCCTGCAGATACTGGAGTACAGTCAGTGTGTCTTTCCAGTGACGTGCTTGTCTTGCTGCTGTCATATCCTTATTCTGCTCCCCAGTGTTGTAGTTAACTTCGGTGAGCTCCTGCATTGCCTGATTGACTTCTGCACAGGCAGGTCTTGACAACAGCCACAATAGTCGTTGATGTTCCGTCATTCCACGCCCTCGTGTGAGACCTCCACTGGTCTTCAAGCTTCTCATGAGAAACTGCTCAATAATGAGGTCAGATGAAAGACCTGCCCACAGGCGATTGCTTCTTCGGATCACTTCTAATCCCTTATTGAAATGTTGCTGGACATCAGGATGTTGAGCCTTGAGGTTCAACATCTGCTGCAAATAGAGCATGGCAGACTTGGTATATGAGTTGTGGCCTGAAGCTGCCATGTAGGGAAGCATGTCTTGAATAGCCTGCAGATGCAGCTCCCAATTTCCAGTACGCTCTGCTCTGATGAATTTGCGCAAGATGTCAATCATGTTCATGTACTGAACCCAAAGTGCTGAAGTTCTGGAGGACTTTTTCTGAGATTCAGAGTGATTCTTGAGACTGTTCTTGATTCTTTCCAGGACACTGGATGAGCACACTTCTTCTGCACTTATCTCTCCACCCATGAGTTTCTCATAGAGGGTGAGGGCTTCGTCCACATCTTGGTTCTTGGTGGGTGCTTCTACATCTGCTTCATTGTCACTGCTGTGTGACATAGGTTGGCATGGCAAAGGAGCATTGAACCCACTATGCAGTATCAAAGCATTGAGGGCTGCATCAATAATGAAGTGTCCACGCACAGCTCGTGCAATAGCCTTGCCACTCAGCATGTGAACAACTGCATTGGGTGCATAGATTGACTCAAGCATTTCTTGCAGCCCAGATGAATCCATCAAGTGCCCAATGGATCCAAGAAAGCTCATCTCAGTATGAAAACCACCAAGACGCAAAACGATCCCTCTGAGATCACTCTCCTCAGGCTCAGATTCAATAATCATGAGAGCTATCCACCACAGTGGCTGATCAAATGTTACAATTGGGGTGACACCATGTCTTTGTGTATGCTCACTGATGAACATGAGTGTAGAGTAAATGCATGTGCTGTCACTGGGATTCATGTCAATTATAGGCAAGAACATGACAGATGCTTTACCTGGGTGGTCACCCTGGTGCACAAACTGCATCATCCCTGACCATGCTGGTCTGGGGGATCCGAAAATGATTGATGTTTTCCACAGAATATCAATATTTTCATAGCAGTTCTGAGCCTGAAAATGTAAAAGCTTTTGGTAAGTCACAGCAGACATTACACGACTTTCTTCCTTGTGAAAATGTATCTGCACCCTTCCAACAGCAGCAACATCAAGAGAGGTTGGTTACCTTTGCTCTGGGGATTGACTGCCTTGAACCTGTTTCAGGAGTAACAGCAACAATCATACCCATACCATGGAAGGTGCCATGCCCATCCAATGTGCGGATGTTGTGGTCAACATTGTCAGCTCCATACTGGACGAATTCTGTTGACAGGTTGGGAATGCCAGTCCCATGTGACTGAGCAGCATTATGCTCAAACCGCTGCACTTCTTGGTAGGAACAACAAAACACATGATGATGAAGGGAGTCAATGAGGAATCGTGAGGAGAAGTGGTGATACAACTGCACACCCAGCCCAAACTGCAGTGGTGCTAGCAGAACCCGAGGTCGAGTTGCCTGCATAATTGCTTGCCCAATTGAAGCCATTTTCACTCCAGCTTTCTTCCCAGCAAATAGTTCTTCTAGCAGTACCCTCAGAGTATTTGGTAAATACTCTATGCCAGCCTCTTGTGATGTCAGGTCATTGCAGTGGGGGTAAACAGTCTTGAAAGAAAAATCCTCCTCAGATGATCAAAGCACAGGTCTACCTTCGCTTGTACTTGGCATTAACTCTTCTAGGTTGGTGTCTTTCGCTATTTGAAAAGGATGACAGTATATGCGGCGACACTCCTTATGCACTACTTCCCCAGGCATAGCACGAATACTGTCTTTCCTTACATCACTGGCCTGGTTGATAGTTGAACTCCCCTTTGCTGTTAGAATAGAAGATGGGACCCCTGTGCCTATAGAAGCCTTGCATATAGCACACTTTACAGGTTGTGACTCCATTGCTAAAAAAAAAAAAAAAGAATGTAGAATTGTAGAGTTAGCTGGAAAACTGAATGATAAACTTACCTGTAACTTTTCAACCCTTGCACTGACTAATTACCTCATGCATGCAAAGGTATCAGCTGCTTGCAAAAGCATGCAGACAAGGCATCAGCTGCTTGCAAAAGCGTGCACACAAGGCATCAGCAGCTGCTTGCAAAAATAACATCACTATTTTGCACATAACTCATTCACTCTTTGACTCTGGGTGTTAATTTTAGTACCAAAATGTTGGTCACTCTGAGAGCTATCCAATAGTATATTAACTTTTGATGTAAGTAGTACCCAAGCTGAAATATGATAAGAAATACCATAAAAACCACAAACCAGTTAATAGCAAAAATGGTTTTACATTTGAGTGATTTTCACAATGTTCTCCCAGGAAGATTCCTTAAGACTTTTTTGCTGCCATAGAGAACATAATGAAGAAACATAATCAGTTGAGTTTGCTTTTGTTGCAATTTGTTTAAGGTTGACTCAATATTTTTAGCAAAATGCCTGTACTATTGGAGGCCAACAGTTATATAGGATGTGACTAAAAATACCTTTTACCTGTAGCTTTGCTGGTTAGCTAATTTGTTTAATTTCGACTTGAAATTTACAATAGTATGTACTTGAATTATGCAAGCACGAACAAAACAATGGGTAAAGGGTTTCTTTAGTCATACCCTGTATGTCTGGAGTTGAAATTTAGAAGTCGTAGTAATTCTTCTTCATTTATTGGTGTGTTAGGTGTGTATTATATTAGCAACTGTTTATACACAAAACAAATCAGAAGTGATATATAATGGCAACACAAAAGATAGATATAAATTACTTCTTTCTAAATATGCTTCGTCTCTTTTTGACAGGAGGTACATTTCGTCTAGAATTCATTGGTCCACATGAAATAATTTTGTGAACGTGTGTTGGTGAAGAAACTTCTAATGGTTCTGAAGTCTCGGGTGTGGGGCTTAGTGATAACTCTTTAGGAGCTCCATCTTCAATATCAAACACTTCTTCAGGAACTGCAGCTACTTTTTTATTAAAGAAATAAAAGCGCCTCATCATGGAAGGACTAGGGGTTTCATCTTTCAGAGAAGCTGACTTTACGACTAATTTGGGAGTTTCCTTTGTGCGTGCAGTTGGTGAAGGTGAAGAACTATTTTGCTCTTCATTTGGAGAGGTAGGTGAAATCTGAAGAAGCATATCACTTGAGTCTTGAGCAAGCATTGGATTAGGTTGTAATAAGGTAGGTTCTGAATTCCTCACTTCAAGTTGGTTGGAACTGCAAGGCTGCGAAATCTGACTTGCTGAGTCATCATCTATGACTAGTGATGACTGTATGCTTCTTGGACGAGGTTTTGGTTTAGACCGTGGTCTAGGAACAGGAGACCGTGGCAATGTTAAAGCTTTTTCCTGCTTCATTTGCTCACCAGAACTAAGTGTAGATGATTCTTCTGTTGTGATGTTGACAATGATGTCTTCTTGCTTATTAATTTCAGAGGAGTTAGGTACTGATGTATCATTTGCTGTGACAGTGACCACGTTGTCAAGCAAAGAAACTTTAGATAACCGCGCTGCGATTACTTCTGGGTGTGTAGACAAAGGAGGACTAGGAGGTCTATCTTCATCTTCGTCACCTGCTACATCTCTCTCGTTGTTAGACTCCAAATCAATTTTTGAGAGTATTACTGGGGCACCAGAAGCAATTTCATTTTTTACAGGTTCTGCAATACCATCAGTATCTTCTTTGGTTAAATCCTGAGAAGAATACTGTATTTCTGATTCAGTTTGATTCGAAGTCATTTCAGTGTCTGAATGGCTGTGAATAGATTGTAAAATCGCTATTTTTGGCTTGGTAGTTCTTTCTGGAATAGGAGGAGGGGATCGTGATGGCATTTGTTTTAAATTTCTTTTTTGTAAGTTTGAAGATAGATTGACTGGCACAGATTCAGTAGTGTTATCTTTTGGTAATATTGAACTTTCATTTTCAATATCATCATCTGACTCATTCTCATCAATGTCATGTCCTTCAATCTTGCGCTGAATAATGACACGCTTCTCATTAATTGATGGTAGCCTCCTTAGCTCTTTCAGCTGATCAGCTTTGGACCTTTTCCTTACCAATGACACCCTTCGATTTCGAAGATCTTCTTCTTCAGTCACTACATCACCTTCATTTTGCGTTTCAGATGAAAAGGAATCGTTGGAATCTTGCCAGGACTTTAAGTCATCTGCTGAATAGCCTGGCTCCCTATCAATGTGGCTAATTTCATTATGAGCTTCTTGCCTATCAGCCACAGATCCCTGCAATGGCTTGCAGTGATTGTCGGATGATGGAGACACTTCAGAAGCCATTGCTTCCCCAACATTGGTACTCCAATCCATCTGTGTGTTGCTATGGCTGCTTTCTACCAACTCACTGTCTGTAGACAGGCCGTCATCACTGGAGGCATATTGCCCGGATACCCGAGGCTCTGATGATTTCATAGATAAAGGAGCTCTCCTCACTAATGTAGACGTCTTACCCGCATACATTTCCTTTGAATTCATGACGGGCTCCTCCTAAAGTTAAAATAACAATAAATAATATACATACATCAAGCTATTATGATATACATCTAAGTCTTACTGGTTCTTCTAGGAAGACACCTCCAATCCTGTTTTCAGCATAAAAAGAAATGGCCTCGAGTAGGTTTGTGAACAAGTATTTGTTCAGCACACATTCATCAGAGGGAAGAATGCTTATGTCATAGTGCCAGATTTCCTGATGATTATTACTATATGACATTAAGAATATAAACATATTGTGAATTTCTTCATTGTGTATATATGTAACAATATGAGCTCTATGGGTTTTGTACTTGCTTTTATCTGATTGAGTAGTTTTTTTGTCTTTGTTTTTGCCACAAATGGTGAGCAATTAATTAAAAAAACTCTTCTCATTTTTTCGCTTTCAACGTTTATGAGTAATAACTTGAACACTTGACATAATAGCTAATTATCAACTACAAATAAGATAGCTATTGGTATTCCTAATTAAAGAGAACACCTATCGTGAATTCTACATTCTACTTTTCTCAAAGCTCAAGCGCAGTTTTCAGCACCACTTCACAATTGAAGTAGCTATATTCTCCCTTTGCATGCTGATGAAAAGTAGCTGTTTTCACTTTATGGAGCTCTCTAGGAACTACATACAAATAATGCCAATGGTATTTCAATTTCATCTGATACATTAGCACTTTGCAGTTACAATAAAATGATAGACAAGGCAGAAAGCTACATCACCAATAAATGCTGTCCAGAACATGCGAACCAGTTACCTGACACCCACTCACAGTAATAGCATGCAAACCTATTCACCACCTTTATTCATATGTCACCCCCACATGGTGGCTGGTTATATATGTTAGAACCAATTGTTACAGCATGAATCATTGCAAAAAGAACCAACTCAGTACAAAGTACAAAACCGACGTGTTTACATAACTAGTCAGATTAGTCTATGTTGGTCAGTGATGATTACACGATAAGAGTAATTATACAAACTGAGGTGAGTGTATGATGCATGATTGTACAATAATGATTAGTCTGTTCTTGCATGAATGAGAGTGCTATACCAACAATATATACCTCAGGCCGGCACCAGTGGGGTTTGAGATTGAGTTTTGTGAGTCAGTAAGATGTAGTGAGATTAGTTGAATCTATAAGCTCGATTGTCAACTCTAAGGACCGACTCTGGGTCGACCACTCTGGGGACTCTCTGGGGCGAGTAATCTCTATCTTCCTAATAGCATAATTATTGACCATCACCTCTTTCTCCTGGTGGCAACGACGAACCTACCCCCACAATTATTGTTAATAACAGTGGAACAATTCCGAGAAAAGAAGGAATGAGGAAAGCAATTGTTGCACTAATTTTAAGTTTGACTGCGCAATTATCTGCTAATCAGGAAAATTGTACCACTAGGCTATCCGGCTTAGAAAATGCTCTTTATTCTGATGGAAGAAACCAGTTAAGTATGGAGAGTGCCTTCTTTCCATTTACAGAACAGCCATCAAGATTTCTAAAAGTTGTATACAATTTTACTGACGGAGATGATGTGGATTGTATTGTCACATTCTTCTGGTCTGTTGGCAGTTTCCTATTCATTCAGCCTCCCTCCATTTTCTCTTATACGTCTTTACTATTTAATTATCCATCCAATTCTGTTGATAATGTTACTATATTGCTGCCTAATAAATGCCGGCCATTAGTAAACAACAACAACAACAAAAGCAGGTGTTCATGTGATACTCATGGAATAACATTTTTGGACATGCTCACCAGACACGTAAGTCAGATTAGTATCTTTACACAATATACATTAGTGCAATTATGTCGTTTTTTAGCTGCTGAATTATGCTAAAGTCAACTCTCCAGATATGATTGATCGAGATGAAAAGTCTACAATTAGGATCGTCTGTAGTGAAGCCTTGAAACAGCATTACTATGATAGCCTGGGAGTTAAACTGTTTTTTGCTATGACAGTAATTTTGCCATTCGGTCAACTTGCCATGGTGGCATTTTTTATTAAATTACATCGTAGGCGTATTGAACTAAAGTGCATGAAGCCATCCAACCATGGGAAATTAGCTGGAATGATATTAACTGGAGTTCTAGTTAATGCTTATATCATTGCCATGGATATTGTTGCGTTAGCGAACATTTACAACAATTCCCATGAATTCCGAGAATATGATATTCTGGAATCGTTCAATTTCTACATTGTAGTGATTACTGCAACACTGGACTTTCTTGCAACAATTTATTCCATCTCTGCTTGGCTTTTGTTTGTCGGCTGGACTTGCACCTACAAGAATTGCCAGTGCCACTCTCAGGCTAAGTTGACGTCTTGTTTCAGGAACATGCTGAAGTGCCTGTTTGTTCCTTATCTCTACCTAGTGTTTGGTTATAAGAAACATGACAAGTTTTGGAAGGAAGAAGACAACCAAACATCTAGAGAGGAACAAAGAGAAGTATTAGAAAATATTTTTGCCATACGCCAACTTTGGGCTCTTCTAAGCTTGATGATCGGGCCGTTGTTCGGGACGTTTAGTCACATCTGCTACATTTCTGTGGCATGGTTGACAGAACCACACAAGACATCTTCCATTTTGGTATTGTTTATTGCTGTCCTGGTATATTTGTTTTACTTATTCAAAGCTTTGTACAAGTCAAGCGAGAGCTATTCCATGCCTTTTGCTGTAAGGAATAAGAGAATTTTTCAACATGCAATGAGATATTTTGAGTCTTTCTTCCATTGCTGCATGATCTGCAGTGCCAATTACAACTGTGGTTGCATAAGGGACATAGAGAGCATAGATATTGGTGAAGAATTTGTAAATGATCATCAATTACTAGTGAGGAATGAAAATAGCAAGTCAAATTTTCATTCCAATGCCAACCTTGTCATTTTCAGCAAAGCCAAACTTCTATCTACATTCATTACAGGAATTATTGGGGCCATTCCATTAACTTTGACTATATTGGGTTTTACGTACATTCCAATCCCATCTCTGGAGTTAGCAGATTATCTTAGAAATGTTATCCAGATTGGACTAATCATCTTTGCCACTCTGGCAACTCACAGAATATTCTCTCTAAAGGAACCTAGTTTAAGCATACTCATGCGGAAGTTCAAAAGCAGCTATGAAACACAGAGGGTACCAGATAATAAACAGTTGAGTGACGATATTTTCGAGGCCTGTGGTGAGATTGCTGGGGAAGTGTGTCAGACATTACACAGAAGGAATGATCATAATGTAATGCATAATCCAATGGATGAAAATATTGAAAGTTTAGCTGCACGCAGCACAACAGAGGAGCCTGTAGTTGCTATTACATCACTCTAAAACAAGTGACCTTTTTCTTTAATGTCAATTTTTTTTGTTATATTTTGTCTCTATAGTATAATGATTTTGTACATGATTTATACAACTTGTTATAGCGAGGTTCACAATGTCGTGATTTTAATGGATTGGTAAAGTTCCATGAAAACTTTAAATGTATACTGTACAATGACTACCATAATAGCTGAATGAAAGTTTATATCTTGTAAATATTCATGCATCATTTGCATGCCCAATAATTCAATGAATCAACCATTTATAGCTTTGTCTGAGGGAAGTGCCATATAATAGTTTTGGGAGAACAAAATAAATAATTATGAAGTTATGATAGAAATTTACCTTTTTACAATTTTTAAATAAAACCCAGTCTTATGTAGCCATGATACAAAGGTCACATCGTTTTAACGTTAGCAAATACCCCAACTTCAATTGAATGGTTCCAAATAAATGAATACTGCCACCATTGATATTATTCATGACTCGAGAGCTTTAATTTAGGTGTTTACAGCACTAGGGGCCACGCTCATTCAGAACATAACACACCCACTTTACTGCCATTCCAGGGCTGAAATGGTATGATATTAATTATCAATAGTAGCCATGTCAGAAAAGCTATGATCAGGTAAAGTAAGGAATTATTGCTCTAGCTACCCTCACCAGGAAATCAACTCAATGTTGCAAAATAATTCAATAGCAGCAAATGACCAAACATTATTTTAGTCCAACTTACTAGACAGAGAGAACATAGTCTATGTCAGGGAGTAGACTCGACCTCACCAGAAACACCCCAGGCTGATTTATTTTGTTAAGAATCCGCTCCGCCTGGCGTTCGCTGATTGAGCCTGCGTACCAGCTATGATAGATACAAGAGTAAGCTTACATACTACGCAACACCGAAATAGTTTGCACACATAGAAAGGCGAGGTGTTCACTACTTACTTTTTTCCTTCTAGCATCTTGACATTCCGCGGAGCTGAAGACGAAGCCATAGCTAAAAAGCTGGGAGGGGCTGATAGAGCAGAATCAAATTCCGGGTAACGGTCCGTATAACAGTGAATACTCCGAATACTACTTGATGCCCCGCCCTACTCCATAAATGTATGTGTGTGACCTCTCAAGGTGGTAGTAGACTTTGTTTGTAGGTGTGAAGTACTATTGTGAAACCAAAATGTAAGTTGCGAGTTCGGTAATGAGGTAAGACGGCCCTTCCTGCCACTTTTTAGCGGTTACTGAATTTGTTTCCTTGTGGGTTGTAATTTGTCCGCCTACACCACAGTTTATAGCATCCACCTCATAGCTGAATACACACACTATCAGGGAGGGTAGAAGGTGGAGGGCACCAGTCTTGTCAGATGTAGTCCTTATTACCCCAATTGCTTTTTGGTTGCTGGAGCAAAAACAGATTGTTAAGCCTACATTTAATAAGTCGTTCTTCTTCTCAAGAACACACTACGTACAGTAAAAAGTAGGGGTAGGTAGGGGTTGTTACGTTATTCTAATTATTCTGGTGTCAAAATTAGTACCTTTAACTTGTAACTTTCTTGATTTGCCATTGCAAATAAGATTATTTCTCATAGTAAGTAAGATATGAATTTATCCTCCACAACAAGGCCCAAATGTGTCGTCAATGTATGCTGAATGATTGTGGGGCCCAGTAGGGTAGCACTCACAGCCAGTTATAGTGCTAACAATGCTGCACAAATGAGGTTTTAGCTCCACACCCATTTCCCCTTGATGAGATTGTATTTGAAGTGTATATTCATTGCATTTATTGCTGTATAGTAATAATAATAATAATAGTAATAATAGTATTAATGCCCGGCCAACTGAAGTTACATATTAGTTTAGCCAGTAATTAAGATTAGCTTTGCATACTTTGCCAGTAATTAAGATTAGCTTTGCATACTTTGTTTGACATTTTATGATTTGTTTTCAGCCAACATGAGTGGACCTGCCAGTGATTCAAAGGACCAGGACACTGTGTCTGTTACCAGCAAAATATCAGAAACAGTGACGATCTTCTGCACCTGTAAACCCCAATCTTGCCGAACATTCTGGTTCAAATTTAACAGCTATTGGCGGCTGCTCTGCTTAATGATGGGCGTGGTCCTGTACCTCGTGATGGGTGGTATCATCTTCAGTGCTGTGGAAGGCCCTAATGAGCGCAGGCAGATTGAGATGGTGCAAGAAGAGAGACAACTAGCCTTTGATAATATTACAGCCAAGGTTATGGCCATGTCCAATCTTACTCTGGAAGAGGCACAAAATGTGACGATTGCTTTTATTGCACTCGGAGAAGTGGCCTCCAAAAGTATTCCTGCAGAGCTGAATCCAATCTGGGATTACTCATCTGCACTGTTCTTTGCATCCACAGTCATAACAACAATAGGTACATATGTTACAGAGTCTAAGTGTGAATGGGCATGTTTGAAAATATCAATTAGTCCATTTGTAATTTGTATGGGTGCTGTGATGGGTCGACAAACCCTCAGACTTTTTTTGTTATCTAGTCACAGTACTCTTGTTTAGTCACTGTGCCGCCAGGATTAAAGTTGGCTGCATCAGTGCCCAGAGCCAGAGCTGGAATGCTCTGGTCTACCTCAATGTTCGATGGCTCCGCTAGGCCTGATAGTTTTATCTAACACACGGTCGTCCAATTCATTACTCTATCACGTGCTTTATGAATAAGCCACATACCATTTCCTTATACATACATATATTATACATACCACTACCTCAAATTGTATGCCCCTGACAATGTCTCACTTGGTCACTTAATTAGTATTAACTAGCAAGTACCCCGCCACATAGTGGCGCTTGACGTATTGCAAAGTAAGAATGCAGTAGCATAAGTTATCTTACTCAGTTATCATTCTCTACCATTGGTTGAGGTTACATAAGTTTCCCTTTCCTACTCTCTTTTTTTCTGAACTATCTGAGCTTTTCTTCTACACCACCTCTCCTATCTTCAGCTCTTCTTCTTGAGTCATGGAAAAAACCCTTTTACTTTGTCTATCTCTCCTGTTTCTGTCCTGAGAAACTTTTGTCTTTTTATTTCGTACTTTAGCCTTTCTTTTGCTCGTCAATTCCACCTGCTTTTTAGTTATAATAATCTCTCGCCTTTTTGCCTTCTCTTCCCTTCCATTTTAAACCTACACTGCCTTACCTCACTGATTCCATCCGCTTTCAGTTACGATTGCCTTTTACCTTCTCTTCCATACTTTCGTCTTCCTTTTTGAAACCTATGCCGCCTTCCATCTGCAATTGCACCCGCTTTTTAGAAGTAACCAGCACGTTCTACTGATTGTGACGATACTTTACCTACCACAAAGGAACGATGCTTTACCGGACAATACAAAGCTCATGAATTATTCATGAATACACACACCGCCGGTGGTCGTCGTCGTTACTGACACACAAGCGTATTATTATATAGATTGTACTTCACATTAATTATTACACACTACATACAGTGAGAACAGATGCAGGATAATAAAACAGCAGAGTATTATTGTTGTTGTTGTTGTGGTTGTTGTTTTTCTCATCAGCATATCATGGACACGTAATAAGTACAAACCCGAAGCTGTCAGTGCATGTAATAACAATGGTGTGTGTAGTCATGTTACTATTGTTCAGCAATATAAGGATAATTCCATTATACTTCCTTCAGTGAGCTGCTTACAAAAGAGGGTTACTATACGCAGTCTGTCTGTTATTCGTTAAACTGCAAATCTTGAAGACCCTAGCTTCTCAACCAGTTGTATTGGGTTATTTCCATTTATTTGTAAATAAAAATTTGAGTTTCCGTTTTAAAAATAAGGGGAAAAAAAGTAAGCTAAATTTTAATCTGCATGAAAGCAATCTTTACAGGCCACAACCTCTCCATTACATCATCCTCTCATTTTACTTATTTTTGTCACATGGTATCTATTGGAAGGTATTTTTAGTGCCAGTATACTTGTGGCATATTGTTAGCTTTATACTAGATGACTTACAGCTGATGCAATGACACATTTCTTGGTGCCTTTATTCTTGAAGTTCCATAAATAATCAGTTGATTTTTTTTTTTACCTTAAAAAATAAAACTAGTTTGAAATTTGTCCCATGCGTGCAATTTTCATAATAATTGTCCTCTTAATAATACCTTTATGAAAATCCAATAGTATTTATATTTTAAATGATTCAATATCAATCAAAAAGTGGTATATAAACCCTTGCTATTTATTTCTTACTCAGGTTACGGCACCATCTTCCCGACCACAGCCACTGGTCAAATCATATTTATATTCTACGCCATCTTCGGCATTCCCCTAGCCCTCGTCTTTCTCTCCCAGATTGGTACCACCATTGACAAGTTCATACATGCAGCTCTCAAACCACTAAAGAGAAAGTATGGAGCCACGGCAGCGAGAGGGGCAGGATTAGTCATACTAATACTGATCATCATCATCTTCTTTGTGTTAATCCCAGCTGGTATTTTTACAGGCACAGAAACATGGAATTATCGAGAAAGTGTTTATTATGCCGTCGTTTCTCTCACCACTGTTGGATTTGGAGATTTTGTACCCGCCACAGCTGGTACTGAAGTCAGAAGTATTACCATGCGCATGTACAGTGTTTTCAGCTCAGCGTGGCTCTGGATCGGCCTAGCATTGGTCTCTGCCCTCATTGGGGAATTCCAGAGTCTTATTGAAGCCATAGGCAAGTGGTTCAGAAAAAGAGGCTGCTGCTGTGTACTGAAGAAACTGAAAGAGGACTCTGAATTGAAATCATATCCTGTGGAGAATAGTTAGAAATTACCACAAATTGTGCTTTTTAAACTTTTGTAGGTGTTCTACACTCCATCAGTTTGTATACTGTATTTCAATATTTTTTGCGTGTACCTATTAAATCCCTATAATTTATGCGCGTATTAATTTCACGCGTTTCAGAGCTATACACTGCTCATGCGTATCTCATCCGGGACTGCGATTTGTAAAACAGCTACGTACAGGCAGTACTTGTGATCCTTTCTAAGATGCGGAATTGTGAGGTTACTCATGAAACAGGAGCGAGGACGGCGGCGTACGTCCACCGCTCCAGCGGCGGGAGGACGAGTAGGTATCACCGGTGCTGGACTTTTAATAGGTATTGGTTGTTTCTGGCTCTTTTCACGGCGGTGAACTTGTATTTACTGATTGGGGGAGCAATATTTACGGCCATTGAAGGCCCAAACGAGCGCCTACACCTCCTGGATATGCAAGAGAACAGAGTAAACGCTATACACAATGTAACAGAGCTGCTAATGAATATATCAAATTTAACTGAAGAAGAGCTACAAAATGTGACAAAATCCATCATCCATCTTGGAGGAATAGTGTCCAAGAATCGACCGGAACAGCACTTGTTATGGGACTACTGGTCAGCATTTTTCTTTGCCTCTACTGTGATAACTACAATAGGCAAGAAAAACTAAACAGTAGAGTGTAAGCATAGCCAATTCAATTTTTAGTAACACACTCATAAGATACTTAATCACAGTTTTATTATATACTATATGTTCCTCAGAATACATTCATAAAGTGAAGTCTTGTAATTGCAATGTATTGACTTTTTGTATTTCCACAGGCTATGGTACATTGGCTCCCTCTACAGCAGCTGGCCAGGTTATCTTTATGCTGTACGCCATTGTTGGTATCCCACTGGCCCTTATATTTCTAAGCCATACCGGGTCCATCATCCTCAAGTTTACACACACTTTACTGCAACCATTGCAGAGAAGATATGGGAGCAATGCCTGCAGAGTGACTGCAATAGGAGTTTTGTCTTTTACCGCACTCCTGGGATTTATCATGATTCCTGGAGTTGTCTTCTCCAGCATTGAAGCTTGGAATTTCAGGGAAAGTGTGTATTTCGCTTTAGTCTCGCTCACAACCGTAGGGTTCGGCGACTTTGTGCCAGCTCAAGCGGGAGCCGGGTCAAGCAGTTTCACGACCTATCTCTACAAGATCCTCAGTGCTGGATGGCTTTGGTTAGGACTGGCACTAGTATGGTCTATACTCGCAGAAGTGCAAAAAGTGTTCGCTATAGTTATTGCTCATGCTATGGATAAGCGATGCTTCACCCACGTGTGCTGCTGTCGATGTGTGACCACGGTACCAGCATTGGAGTGGCAGGAATCTGATGATGCCGGTCCTATGGGAGAAAACAGTAACACATTCAGAAGCACACAACTAGAAGATGGAGAACAGAAAATGGCAGACCCTCCACCAAGCTGTCTTGCGGAAGATAAATACAACTGCCAACAATCTTTACTAAACTAAACCAAGACACAATCAATGCCATTGTAAACTTTTTAAAATAGAAACACTTGTTTGTTATATTATTTGTTATATTATTTGTTATATTATTTTAGACATGAATTCACAGTGACTTGAATGATCTGACATGAATATATTATAGTTCAGATTGTTTCAATCTTTGCTTCTTTACTTTCTTTGAGGAATGCCTCTTCGTCTCTATAAAAAAAATCATTCAATGACAACATCTGCTTACAACCAAGAATCTGTCCAGTATGTGATAGTTTTTATTCAATAACAATAATTATTTTTAAAAGTTTATAATTATGAAGAATTCCTAACACAACCACAACAATATCTCAGGGGAAAACAACAACAACAAACGAAAAAGGATGGTATACAAAAATGTCTACCAGGAAGCGAGTCAAAGTGTGTGAGTTCTATACAATCTAAGCCACACCTACTGTTGCTCTCCGATCAACTTCCTCTGTCTAATGTTCGTGTGCACTTACTTCTCTTCAAAGGTCTGTCAGGAACTGTTTCCATGCCTCCCCACACATCGTCATCTCCACTTCCAGCTGCCTCTCCTTCGCTCACCACACTGTCTTGACTACCAATGGTGACAGTATTCTCAGCACATTCTTCCTGAATCTTGTCTACTGTCTCCTAATAATGGCAAAATAAAAATGACAATATCTGCCCGCTCGTTTTCATCCCACTAAAAGACATCAAATTATTAATCCACTACAGCAAAACTATCAATATATTTGAGGGAGAGAGAGAGGGCTACAGGAAAGGTATTTGAAGTATAAGTGAGGTACAGTTGGGAGTAGACAATTTAGTAACAACTTTTAAAAATGAGCAACTTGAGCTGTTGTTATAAAGGAATAATTTAAGAAGTAAACTATATTTAGAGCTATTGTGCATAAGTACTCTACTCACTGAAGTGCTGAGAGCAGCATCATTGAATACCACACATGTAGGCTGGAGTTTCAGATAAACCTAAAAACATGTACACACACTTAGGAACGAATGATTGAATAGCAAACAATGGAACCCCGGCATACACTAAGTACATTCAGACTTCAATAGCATTAGGGCGGGCCCTTTACATGCAAGTGGTATAGGAGTATTCTACATATATATAAATTTAGCAATAATAATTATACAGCCACATTGATAATCTATATAATAATGCGCTTGTGTGTCAGTAACGATGACGACCGACGGTGTGTGTATTCATGAATAATTCATGAGCTTGTATGATTTGTTAAAGCAACGTCATCCCATGATAGGTAAAGTGTTGTAACATTCAGTAGAAAGCGGTTAATTTAAAAAAGCGGGTGCAATTTACGACGGAAGGCGAAAGCACAGAAGAGAAGGTGAAAGGTGATTAATTGCAACTAAAAAGCAGGTGGAATTGATGAGTAAAGGCGGGGGTTAGTTTCCAAAAGGAAGGTGAAAGTACGAAAAAGAAGACAAAAGTTTCGCAAAGTTTAAGTTTACAATCATGATAGTAGGACAGAAATTCAGTAGCAGGAGAGATAGACCAAGGAGAAGGGACTCCATGACTCAAGAAGAAAGAGATGAAGAAAGGATAGATGGGGGATAAGAAAAGCCAAGATCGTTCCGAAAAAGAGAGCAGGAGACGGAAACTCATGTAACTTCAACCAATGGTAGAGAATGATAACTGATTAAGATAACTTGTGCTACTGCATTCTTATTTTGCAATACATCAAGCGCCACTGTGTGGCGGGGTACTTGCTAGTAATAATAACTAGTGGTGTGCTTGAGCACAAATATCGAGCGAGCCTGCCTAGTTAGGTAACATAAAACTACTGTATAGTTACTACCTAATTTATATTTTAGCTTAGTTTATGCAAAACAGTATAATAGTTGTAGATCATTAATTTTAGCAAACAAATACAAAATTACTCTCTTACCTGAGTAATGGTAACTTTCCCTAGTAACTGGTCGCAGTAACATTTTATGACACGAAAAACAAGTGTTCTGCAGGAATTGTCCCACAATTTGGAGTCTAAGTTTGAAGCAAGACTTTCTTAATGTTATAGTATCAGAAGAAACAGGGGTCAAGCCTGAGAAAAATAACCTGCCCGTGTGTTTAAGGGGCATACGTACAATCCATACATACATATATATATATATAAACATATACCCGATATTGCATTGTCCACCCCTAATACTATCTCACTCGATAATAATAACAATAATAATAATTTACACGCTAGAGGTATAGGAATATTCTATACAAATAATAATTATACAGCTCAGGGTGTCATACAGAGGTAGGGGTGCCCTGGGATCCCCCCCCCCCCGCCCCCAGAATTTCATGAAATAAATTAATAATATGTACTACTGAATGGTATTCTGTGGTTATGATTTATAATGGTATTCTGTGATTTTGTTGTTTGTATACCTAATATTTGGCGAAAGTTCACTTCAGTTAATTGAGGTCCTTCAATTGCAATATGCATAAGTCTTCCAAGATTGAAGTCACTAATTCTAGACCCGAGACAATTTTTAATCAAATGGGTGTGGTTTCAGCAAAAGTGGGTGTGGGCAAACAAATGTGTGGTGCCCCCTCCCCCAAGAAAAAAAAATCCTGTATGAAACCCTGCAGCTACAATAATAATAACAATAATAATAATAATAATAATAATAATAATAATAAAAATAACAACTAGAGCACTAAGGGTGCAAACCCTCAGCGCATTAGTACACAACTAAGATTTCTTCAGATTACTTCAACTTCTAACTAATGAGGACGCACGCAATTAAGAGAAAATATGTGAATTATTAGTGATCACGAGACCACTGTGTGACATAAACCAATGTACATGAAAGGTAAGGGTCATTGCATCTAGTTGTGCCTGTTTGGAGCTGAAGTTTCTCTGCATTTACTCGGAAACTAGCTTGAAAATTTGAAAAGTAGTCAATATAAGGGACCTAATGGGTCAGCTCATACTTGAATTAAAGATTAGTTCTCAGCCATTCATGAAATTGAATGCTAACAGACAGACAGACATGCACACTGAGGGTTAATAATAATAATAATAATAATAATAATAATAAATATGTCATGAAATGCCCTCTTTCAGTGCAGTGTCAGTAAAAGAACATCTTATTATATTGTGGGTAAAAAAAATTCAAACTTGGTCCATTTTTTTTTGAAAGTCCAAGTGCAAGGGTACATAATGTGCTCAATCCTCACCTACATGGACTGTGATGGCACTTACTACACATATTGAAAATACATGCCATTTTCTCTAGCACAGTTTTCTATCTGCACCTTCTATTAGTTTTACAGTTTTTCCCGTATATATGGTATGGGATGTCAGGACAACTATTGAAATGGGTGACCTGATCACAAACCTTGTGCAGGAGTTTGATATTCTCCATGGACCACACTCTGACAAAGCGATCCAGGGACACTGCTGCCAGGCACTGCTTGTCACCATGCGTGTAAGACACGAGATCCTTGACACTGCCACGACTACCGCCATACCGTCCTGCCACTTTACCTGGAAGTAAGTATGTGATAATCAATGCCAAAGTAAGTGATGTTTGTCTGCTATCACACACGACACTATACAGTCATGTTGCTTCCTTCTTAACTAAATGCCCAATACTAACTAACACTGGGCCACCATTATCACAAGAATCTCATCAATACATTGACCAGCTCCACCACTAGTCCTCTTTGGTAATGCTTATTTCAATAATCATGTATGGAAGCAATGTTGTCTCCTCCGTTGATCTATTTAAAATTAGTACTTCACATTATCCTCAGGACCCTAACATTTCCATGACAACACATTACTTTCTACTCATACTCTACTCACTTCCTCTCAAGTAGCCATCCTTACTATGTATTATAAGAAAAATAAAAAAAATAAAATAAAATTTAAAAAAAAAATTATTATAATTTACCCAACTACGTATTTTTGTCTACCCTACTTTTCCAACATAGTTATAGTGCATCATTACTGCCAAGTAATCAATTCCCCTTTTTATTGCACCTCGTACCACACCTTACCAGTCCTGATGTCCACTCTCATGATTTCTCCGATACTGTTCCCTACAACAAAATATCTGTAGAACAAAAATAAATGAAATAAAACTGAAGATAAACCATTTCCAATTTCCCCACCTGCCATCTTGTGTCGTAGCGAGTGCATAGAAGGGGTTTTCCCCATACTCCTGACTGTACACGGGTCGTCTCTGTACTCTGGTGTCGTAGAGCCTCACCTAAACCACACCCAACAACATGTTTATTGTATACAACTTCACAAACACCACACAAGAAAAATTTGCTATTATTATAAACACAATGTTTACAAAATTGAACTCATGTCTACAGCCACACCCATCAGCATGAGATCTACATATTCATGTGCCATTATACACTATCCAGTGAACATGTCTTCAATACATCAGTTGTAGTGGACAGTGGACACAATAATATGTACATTTCCGTGAAGTATTTCAAAACTTGTCAAATTACAGTGACATTTACAACAAGTATAGTTGTGAGTGGTGTTCAGTCATTCTTCTGTATGACACTTATTATTCTATGTACAGCACACCATAGAGACTATGGACCATAAAGTTCTATTTGTAAGTATAACTAAAGTGTTTCCAATAATAGCAAGGAAGATATGTAACAATTTTTATTACAATTGTGGTTGTGTACAAGCTTGGAACTTGGAGGATATAACTACAAAATTATTTTCAGATATGGAGCCATCGCTGACCTGGCCTTTCGAGAAAAAAAAAAGAAATTTAAACAAATTGTGTTTTTAAATTTTTGTTCCTCACCTGGTGGTAACCAGTGGCAACAGCTAGTGTGGGCTGCTCTCCTGACCCTGTAATAAAACCAATTCCAGTGACCCACACTGGAACACGGAGATCCAACTTGTCACTTCTAACCTGCGAAGCAATCACATGAACAAAAAACAAAAAACAAAAAAATGAACGAACAAACCAACCAAATGAATGAGCACTGAAGATTTGCAACTTCTACTACAGCTTACATTCTTTGCTTGAAACACTGGAGCTTCAGGTCGACTTCCATTCCATAGTCTCAATTCGTTTTCTTTTCCTCCAGTGGCAACTTGTAGCATAGTAGAGGGACTGGCTCTCATGCAGGACACTCCATTACCCACAGATATGGCAACCTAACGACAAGTCAGCAGATGAACATACTACATCCAATCCAACTAAAGCCATGACTATAGGAGGTTCACTTCTCACTTCAGACCACAACTAATGGAGACTTTAAAATTGATGATGCTTTACCAAATGGTGTGTCGTGCAAGGTGCACTTACATTATTGTTACACAACATTGCTTTTGACATTTTACCACACAAAATTTACATCTGAAACACAACTGAATGTACATTACAAGTCCTGAAAGAAAGATTACGGTGTGATCCTACCTTGTCAGCGGCAGCTGGCCAATATGCCAAGTCTCCTCTGTCAGTACATGTTATCAAAACACTAAACAAACATGAAAGTGGTAACTATCATGTACAATTCTATATATATGTAACATGACACACAAACTCCTACATATTCACACACATACACACACTTTAAAGTAAAGTAGGCTAATTTTTTTTTTCAAATTATTATACACATATCCGTAACACATTGATCGTATAATTAAATCAATAACTTCAAATAGACTCAAGTAATTTAAATGCTTGCCAAGACATCCGTCTCTTAAAACAAATAACTATACATTTAATGCACAGAACAAAAAAACCTATTAAGTTATTGCGTACCTACTACATTGTATTTATCCAGCAATACAATAGAGTTAAAAAATTGTAACTATGACAAGCCATGTGCTTTTCCAGAATAAGTATTGATCCAAATACAACTGACGCAAACATTTTCAAAACTTTCAGAAAATATTTCAAAATGGAAGTGGTAACTGGTGATAATAAACTAGTTCATCTACTGTACATACATAACTGAGAGCCCAGCCACATACACTATTCAGCACATTACAAAAACATAATCAATCACACTCTACTTGAGTGTACATGCTCGTTAATAAAAGCAACGACTATGTTTGAAATCTTTGTCAAAACTATTCCATGACAAGAAACACCCTTACCAATGTGTGTGTGCATGTTTGGGTAGACTAAGGTCTCGTGGATATATTGGTATAATAAATACATGCTTACAGAGTTATATACAGGACTTTTTTTTAGAGGAGTGAGGCGTGGTAAGGGGAGGGGCTGAATGTGAATACCAATCCAGAGTTGCTGTTTAGTTTGTTTGACAATAAAAGACAACAAAACAAAGCCAATGTCCAAGTGATTAAGAGTATTTCTTTAAGAACAGAATAAGACTGTGAAATCAAAGTCAATGGAGAAAAATACCAGGGTTTAAAGAAGTCCTAAAAACCTGAAAAGTTCTGCTGCTATTAAAACTAAGTTATAGCAATCATGCTTTCGAATTGGTGCAGCTATGGCAGATAAATCTTTTAAACACACTGTAGATTAAGAAACCAGCTGACTGAACAAAACCTAGCATGGCTAAGAGAATGTCTACTGAAGGTTCCAAAAAGTATAAGAGAAAAATTTAGCTGAATGAATAAAACACAATCACAGGATCATGCTTTAGCAGTAATATACCCACCACTTTTTTTTTTTAATAAAGTTTTTTGTTCTTAAACAACTAAATTGGTAGTTCTTAAAAGGGACTGGTGAAATGTTCGCTTGGGAGGGGGAAAATCCCAGGTTTTACCCCTCTATAAAACCCTGATAATACTAACACACATATCTTACTCTTCATGCTTTCCTATGCCCACAAAGGTACCCATTTCCGGTCCTCCAGTACAATCACATTCGGCCTGGAATGTCCCACATTTGGCATCAAACTGCTGTACCACACCATTCCTGAGTCCACAGTAGAGGAGTCCGTCCAAACACTGGTGCTCCCAGCACAGAGCACACACACACTCACTTTTATGCACCTCTTCTAGAGTTTTAGAGTAAAAGTTCTCAGCCTTTCCTGATGACAGGGAAACACCTGAAGGTAGGGTAAATATCGTCATAAGCAAAAAGCTTTGTCACGACAAGCTAGATAGATTTTGAAATAATACTAACCTTTCAGAATACCTAAATTTGTTCCGGCCCACAGATCAGGTCGCCCCATCCCCCGGACTTCATCACCAGCACAAGGTGAATCCATAAGATATCGACGGAGGAGATGAAACGGCGAAACGTAATAGAGACCCTTTACCGATTGATAAAATAGGTAAAGGGTGCTGTTCTACTTTAGAGACATTTTTGACTACGCAGCAATTCTTGAACGAAGACAGTTTATAGCTTGGGAAGAGATGGTGAGTCTAATTTTTTTTGTGTGTAACAAAGAATTAATGTGCTTCTAACAGCCCAAGTCTAAGAAAGTTAGGAAGTATGCAGCCATGAAAAGGATGATATCCGCTAAAGATGCCAGAATGTGTGTTTTTAATAACCTAAATATTTACTCACTAATAGCTATCACTTTCAAATTACAGAAAAAAGAATCAGGAAAAAGCTGAACTTAAGATGAAAGAGAAAGAAGAAGGAAAAGTTCGCCATGTGTAAGACTATTTATAATACATATATTTCCTTGATTATTTTCACATCACACAATATTCTCTCATATTGAACACTCCAACATGCTCGACGAGGCTTTAAAACACAAACCATTTAACTACTATCCAATATACCATAAACAGCTTCTTACACTCTTCGTACAATATGGGAGTGACATTTCACATTCATATTTTCACTCCATTTTCTACTCGTAAAAATACTTATGGATGCTCTTGAAATATCTACCCAAATTGTACCGATGTACGCTGACTCTTGCAATTATTTATATATGTATACATATACGAATGAATAGTGCATTTTTTTAATGTTTTTTCTTTCTTTCTGTCCAGTCCTCAGGTGGCTTCAAACTTATTCTTCCAGTACAACGACCAACTGGGGCCTCCATATTTGATACTTGTGGACACCAACTTCATCAACTTCTCCATTCAGCACAAGCTAGACATCATCCAGAGCATGACTGATTGCCTGTGTGCTAAGTGTGAGTGATGGGGTCAGCAGTAGTTTTAGTGGCAGAGGATGTTGGGGAGGGGGAGGGGGGTGGGAAGGAGGCTCACATAATTTTTTGGCACCATTTAAAAATGTGATTTCTCGCAGGAACACCAGCAAACCACAAAACACATGCCCGAAACATGTTCCTACACTGCTGAGTTTATACTCAGATTCTGTGATCGTATCACCTACCAGTCTCTTTTATTGGCCAAGTTTTGTTAGCTTATGCAGGCAATAAGTAGATCCTCTGAAGTATTACAGTAATTATAACAAACAAAGTTTATCAAATGTATTTCTCAAGATTGTTTTATTGCAGAATTACTTGAATCCAGGATTTATATATATATATATATTTTTCAATAGACGTGTCCATTATTTCTATTGGCATGCCTGCATGTATAGTGACTCTTACTTCATAATTTAGTGCTGGAACAAATATGCTGTCTCATGTTACCATATCCTACCCCCGATCTTCTAGTAGTTGCCATGGTAACAAAGGTTAGAGTGGATCACGCCATTCTTCAATGCAGGTACTCCGTGTATCACTGACTGTGTCATGGCTGAACTTGAGAAGTTGGGGTCGAAGTTCAAAGTGGCGCAGAGGATGGCCAAAGACCCCAGGTTCGAGCGACTGCCATGTTCCCACAAAGGCACTTATGCGGACGACTGTTTAGTCAATAGAGTCACACAGGTGGGCAGATACACACACACACACACACACACACGTATCTCCATCCCCATCCCTCTGTTTCACACACATACACACATATATGTACATACATACACACACATACATACATCATACACATTTATACATACATACATACATACATACATACATACTGGTAATTCAATATTTTAGCTTAGTAATATTAAAAACTATTTTGTTTTTATTGGCGAGCGAGCGTAGCGAGCGAGACACTTACAGGGGTAACACAATCGAAAATCGGGGATGTTTGTTTATTTATTTATTTATTTATATATATGGACGTACGTATGTCATTTTGTACTTTGACCCTCGCGTTTTTGTGTTAGTTATGTGGTCGACCCCGTTCCAAATTGCACTAAACAGAATCCTCTGGTTTATCGATCAGTACCCGTATCACCCTAGAAATTGAATTGTTTACCGTTTGAATTCTTTTGCGGGTGCAGTTTTTCTATTCGAGTTAGTGGCGGTGGTAAGTCAATGCGCTCTTTGTCATGGTTATAAGCCGTGCGCAACAGTATTTACTTGAAAATACATTGTCCACTAGACTACTGCGAAGGTAAGTCTGTGTAGGTTCATGTCCAGTTGTGTCAAAGCATTGTGTGTTACAACCACTACTTAGCTAAAGAATATCACAAAGAAAACTTTTAAATAACGGGTATTGTTTTGTTGTTGTTTTTTTCCTTCAATTCAAGCAGTTGCAGAGAGTTGTTACTATGGCACTGAAATCCCTTTACCCTGTATGCTAAATAAAAAAACTGGACTTTATCAGTAGCTTCAGTGTTAGAAGTTAAAATCATTCATATAAAAATAGTATAGTCTTTAGGCTCGCTCGCCATTTGTGCTCAAGCACACCACTAGTTTTATTTTAAACGGTCATATACACCTCACAACTAAAGAAGGCTTATGAGCCGAAACATTTTGTGAATTTATATATCTAATTTAATGCTACTTAAGCTAAAAATATTGAATTACCAGGAATAAAGTAGCAATGAAAATCTACGACATTATACATGCATTAAATTTAGTAGGAGAAAAAGTTGGCGGGTGAGCGAAGCGAGCGAGACACTATCAGGGGTAACACAATTGAAAATTGAGGATATTTGTTTGTTTATAATGTGTGGACGTACTTATGTCATTTTGTACTTTGACCCTTGCATTTTTGTGTTTGCTTCGTGGTCTACCCCTTCCAATACCTCCAGTAAACAGAATCTTTTTGTTTAGCGACACAATATCATTCAAGGAAATTAATTTTTACTTAAGTTTCTGAATGACACAAGACACACTAAAGGTCTTAAAAACTTACTGTTAGACTCAACACTGTACTGTAATTCTTTAGAACTTCTTGTTTATTTCAAGTCGCAAAATATTATGGTGAATGGTTACTATGGTATTAAAACCTTTTACCAGACATAATTAATAAAATTTAAAAAAAACTCGGCCTTTTTAGTAGCCATGAGTGTTTGTTGTCAAAAGTTACTGGTAATTCAGATAGTCAGAGACTACAGAAAATACCAGTACTCGGGGAATTGAGGTAAGAAAGTAGTTCTGTATATGTTAGCTTAAGTATACAATGGTCACAGTGGCTACCTACTTATACTTTTTGAAATGGATTGATGGATGCTTTTGAAGTGTTTTGTTTGCACACAGGCTCGCTTGCCCTTTGTGCTCGAGCACATCACTAGTAAAGTTCCGAATTCTGTTCCGTAGAACGGCCGTTGCATGATTACAAAATGAGAGAAAACGGGAGGGAAACGGTACACTGTTTGGTAAAAAAACAACAACAACAGCTGTTCCGTTTGACCATGTTACAATTTTAATCTTTCTCATTCACCGCACGCCTCGCTCAGATAAATTATTTTAAAAAATCATTTATCTGATAAAACAGTCCGATGTGTTTGTTTGCAGGCTCCTGAGGTGGAGCTTTTCAGGTAAAAATAAATGAAGCAGTCCTATTCGAAGTTGTCTCGCGGAGAATTGTTAGCTCGACTACCGCACAGTATCGATTTTTTTTCTTGATGTTAGGGCCTTCTCAGGCTTAGATTTTTTTACTATCGGAGGTCCATCAGTAGTTAACAGAAGACATACGAAGTGCAAACCTCATTATAGCTGTGTGCCCGTCAAAACTTCAATCTGCAGCTTTTTTAAGCAAGTTTGTTTTGTTTTGTTTTTCACTATCCCCGTAGCGTTTAACGGGTGATACAAGGTCTTATCTTGCTGATATAGCTATGGCTGAATTTCTAGCTACAAAATATCAGTGAATCAATGGAAAAGCTTAACCATTTTTTATCGTTTTAGTAAACGGTGTCACCCATTTTAGTCAAAACGGAACAAAACTACGGTAAAAAGACTACCGTTTTGCGGCCATACTACGGAGCAGAATACACTGTTTTACGGCCATACTACGGAGCAGAATCTGGAACTTTATTTTGTCTCCTACTGTATGCATACACACACAATTATATACATGCATACATACATACATAAATATATACATACATACATACATACACATACAGTCATACATACATACATATTTTCATGCCTAACACATTCATACCAGGTTGCCATGTGTATTTCAATGGCTTTAATTCAGCGAAGCAAGCGGAGCTGACTCTCTAATGAGTCAGCGATATATATATATATTTAGGTCTAGGAATTGTTTTTGTTCTTGCGTGGGCGTACGTGTGCACATTTTCTCCTACGCGCTTGTGCGGGCCGGGTAACCTTCTTAGCAACATTTTGTTTTGTTTACCCGCCGTACGAAGTAGCGATGCCCAGTGAAACAAATTCTGCGAAAGAGAGACAAAACGTTAGAAACGCTCTGTCAAGAGCTTTGAGGGCATTAGAAACTCCAGAAGAAAAATTAGTAAGGAGAGAGATAAGAAATGAAAAAGACAGGGCAAGGAGGAGGAGAGCTAAAACGAAACAGAAACAGGTAGCAAAGTAAAGAATCTTTCTTTTTGAAAAGCCATTAAATGTTCCTAATTTATTTATTAGACTATTCCTGAGGATTACGGTACCAGGAGCCTTCATCATAGAAAAAAGCTACCACTTTTGTTTTCTCACTTTAACCTTGTGGTCACTCTTCCTGCCTGCTAACTGTGGGATTTGCTGGGGTAGGTGGGGAAGTTACTTTTCTCTGTGGGCAGGTCTGCTTGGCCTCCTGCTTCTGACGCCTCCTGCTTCTGACGCCTCCTGCTTCTGACGCCTCCTGCTTCTGACGCCTCCTGCTTCTGACGCCTCCTGCTTCTGACGCCTCCTGCTTCTGACGCCTCCTTACCTACTTCTGCTGGATGGCGCCCGAGAGGGGCTTATTAGTCTCTCCCTCTCTCTGTCCTGTTGTCATGCTGAGGCCTAGCCCTACCTTTGGGACTTTCTTTTTGCCCTGCCCTGGCAAAAACCTTGCCTGCCTCAATTAGCTTCCTCCCCTAGCCTATGTCACACTAGAGCACCTTGCCCCACCTTCTGTGGTGTGTGTGCTCTCAGTGGAATACTTACGTGTTAATACCACCCCCCCCCCCTTTTTGTGTGTGCGTGTACATGTACATCTGTGCCTCAACCTAATCTGGATGTGTAAGACACTAGAATTTTTGGGTATGGGTGGGAGGGATTATTCTGTGCACCGTCTCTCAATGGCCGGGTGACACTTGCCGCTGCGTTCTTCGCTTGTAATGGCCCACGTGTGGGATATGCTCCACCTCCTACTTATGCGCCTGCTCGCTTACCTCCGACCCCTTACCTGCTACCACTCTGCTATGCCCGTTCCCACTGGTTAACTTATATTAACTCTACGCGTTAATCTACATTTGACAGTATTTTGTAGCCACACCAAGCATGCATGGAATAGCTGCAATTACAGGGAACATGCATCGCTCGCTTCGCTATTTTGTGCTATTAGAGCGCATCACTAGTATTTATTAACTCTCAGCGGGCATGCGCAAGAGGGTTATATTAGTCGTCCAGTCTGTCTGTCACGCTCTGATTTTGGAGATTACGACAATTAACCGCGAGTGATTTAGGTGTGAACTTACTCAGGACGAAGATTTAGGACCGTTTATTGTGCTACTTTTTAAAATTTCTGGCTAATTGTTGAGAAAACGTGTAGCTTTCAGCTCCACATAGGTACATGGGTAACGCCCCCTTGCGCCACATCATAATCACTTGAGTAATTAATTTCATGCAGTCAGCAGTGTAGTTTGCTTTATGCTCAGGGAAGTTAACCCTTTAATGACGGATAGGGGTCTAATCAACCCGGTCATACCGGGGTTTAGTTTGACCGATTTTTTCGCGCATGCTTTGCGTATAAGCATTATTATCTAAATAAACTAATTCAACTTGAATTGCACGTCATTTTGATATGTTTTGTGATGAGGTAGCTATAAAAAATATTCTAGTTATGGCTGAGAGAAGTTATGAGACTTTACAACGATGGAAGTGAAGACTTTATTGGCGCTAAATGAAGAGTGTCAGATGAAGTGCTGAATTTTTGCAGAGCTGAATGCTGAGAGCTCTATGAAGCTTCTAGGGGTGTGCTTCTCCATACTATTGATGCTACTACTCCTGCTGAACAGGAATCTTTACTCCATCAAGAGATATGTTTTGAACTAGATCAGAGCAAGTAAACTTTAAGAAGCATTAGCCAACTCAAAATAACATGTATCTGAGCTTTTTTCATGCATTAAACTGAGCTGATTATTTCAATATTTAGGATTATGTAGCTAAAATATAGTAAATATTCTATAGAATTTCTTATAATAGTAGCCAATTATGCAACTGTAAGTTTTTAATAGTTACAAAAAAGAAGAATTATGAAATTATGAATGTATAACAGAGTAACCTTATTTATTGTTCCATCCATGATCATATAGTTCATTAAAATTTATCAGCAGAATCTGTGGTTTTTGTGGTTAGAGAATCTGAAAGCATCATATACATTGTAATTAACCAAAAAAAATATGGTTTTTGTGTTATTCAGGATTTAAGTGAACAGCTTAAAATCCTGCATTGGTGAGTGTTTCTGGCCAGTTTAGCTTCTTTTCTTATGAAGACAGCGTTTCCATGTAACATTTTCATTGCTCGAGCTATATTGATGCCTCATTAAAATAGCTAACAGATTGCTTGTTCTTTTGGAAGGAGATTATATTGTAATAGCTAGGTAGTGTTTAATAGCGCTGAGGGTTCGCACCTTTGGTGCTTCATTTCTTATTATAGAAGCTAAATCCTTATCTATAAAATCAATAATTTGTCAATTGTTCATTCAACCCTGACCTTATAGTCATGTATTATGTGATTTAAAAAATTTACGTACTATAATTGCATTTATGTGGAAGGAGATTACAATCAGTTTTAATGGTTTGTGTTTCCATAGCATCGCTGCTACATAGTTGCCACGTGCGACCGTGACTTGAAGAGGAGATTGCGCAAGATTCCAGGAGTCCCCATCATGTATGTCACACAACACAAGTACAGCATAGAGAGGCTGCCGGATGACTTCGCAGGTACGGGATCATTAAGTGAAGTGTACTAATTGTGTGAGTGTTTGGAGTCATTGTATACACTGACATTGTTGTTGTTGTTGTTAATGTAGCACCAAAGCAGAGCTGATTTAACTCTGATCTAGTGACCGTCATTCTCTCTCTCTGAATTATTTAATCATTACAAGTTTATCAAAGTTTGTTGGCATAAATTTTATGAATACAATTCATTTGGTTATTGTACTTTGTTGTGAGTGGTGTTGTACATTGTGGGAATATCATGAAGTAAATAAACTTGATTCCAACCAGTGATGAAAGTGTGACAGTCACATGATGATCACACATGATTAGATGGTTATTAATAATTCATTAAAGTCCAACTTCATGCACATTCAAGTCGTAAATCCAAACGGTATGTTAGCCCTCTGAATATAGTAGAACCTCAGAGATCCGAACATTAAACATTTGAATTGGTTAACTGAACAGTGACAAGACGTTGCAATAGATAATGGATCAATTTGTTGTTATTATTAAAAAAAATTAATACACTAAAGTGGAACAACTATAGTATGACTCCCTGTATTGTAAAAAGGAAAAAGAGTTGTTGTTGTTTTTTCCTGTGAGAATTATCTTAATATTTGGAAGAAATAGATCAATGAGTATTTTAGCTGCAGTTTGCTCTAGAGTTTGGTTTATGAATGAACAGTTTCTGAAATCTAAAAGACAGGACGCTTTATAAGTTTCAGCTTATGAGCTGGCTGTAGTTGCCAGAAGAAGAGGTGCATTGTCAGGAGAGCTAATGATACAGTACCCTTGCATTCTAATTTACTCAGGAAAGACTCCAGCTGTAAATCATTAAATGCTCCTTTAGTCATGGAGTAAGCTTCAATACTGTATGCACAGCAATTTTAGTCTTTGAGTTATATTAGTACAATGCTAAATGATGTCATGTTAAAGTTACGTACATTTCAGAGTTACGTACATTTCAATTTCCCAAGGGGTACACAACTCTGAGGTTCTACTATACTCAACTGTGAGAAAGGGAGGGGCAATTGGAGGGGCAATTGTGAGGAAGACGTACATCTTGCGAAGCTTTCTGTACCAATTCTAAAACACATTTTTGTCAACAAACACACTCAAAATTTTTAATTAAGCACCACATACACTTAGCTAACTAATAGTTTACCATTACCTCTAGTAATCTGCCTGCTCCTGTAGGATAAAGGAAATGGAATGATGTTGTATTTACACATTCTGTAAATACTTGTTAGCAAGCGTTAAAAAAATTGTACTATAGCAATAATAAATTATCAATTTTTCTGAAGCAGACACCTAGTGATATGCTTCAGTATCAAATGGCAAGTAAGTTGGCTTAGCTGAAACAAGCAGAAGTCATGCTACATAATGAAAGATAGCCCTCTAGCTAGTTCCTATATAATTCAGTGACCAGGAAAAGAGAGGGTTTATGGGCATCACATTTCATAGTTTTACAAGTGACCACTGACAGACAGAATTGTTTTCTTCAATAATGGAGGAATTTTTTTCATGAATGTTTAACAGCCAAATAATATATTTATTTGCTAAATTTTTGCTAAATTTTTTTTTTTTTTTTTTTTTTTTTTTTGCTAAGCAGTAGCTGTAGCTAACACACACAAACCTTTTTTTTCATGTTCTCTCATGACTTGACTATCAGACACTGGATTTTCAAGTGAGAACAATTATTATATATTTTATATAGCTACATAATTTATATAATACTTACTACATGATGAGTTCTAGTGTGATATGGCAAAATATTTCACAGGCAGGCTAATGTATAATGTATATTAATGTGGAACTACTGACAATTAATTGCAACAGTACGTACGCATTTGGATTTCTAGCAGGAGTTTTGATGCAGGCATCACCAAAGTCATTGCCAGCAGAAACAGCAAAGTGAATTCCCTAGAATTCAAAAATGAAAGATTAAAGTGATTAAAGGTAGAACCTTAGTAATTCAAACACTAAAGAACCAAGGGTGTTCAGATTAGTGAAGAATTCAGATCATTGAATATGAAATATTTTATAAATCATAGTGAGTATATGACTGTAAAACTAAGTTTTATCACACATGGCTTACAAAATTAATCATTTCAACAAATTTTACCCTAACAGATGATAGATTCTGAAGGTTGCAGGTATGTGGTTTAATGGTGGGGCTCAACCTTGCAGCTGTTGTAATGTATTTGGATTTAGTGAAGGTTTTATGTATTTTAAGGTCTAATTCCTTGCTTTAAACAATCCTTCACCTTCAGCTATCTCTCATCTTTGCAATTTTCCAAGCTCTATAGACATGCTAAATTTTCCAAAGAAACAAACTAATGGAATAAAAGTAGATTGAAGAATACACAGTTGAGATGCTATTACATTTTATTACCTGTTTTGTTTGGGACACACCAGTGTTACCAATGTACACCACTCCACTTATCAATATCCTAAATAAAATTGATAGATTAAACAGATGTCACTCTTTTATATATTCTCACCCAATAGTTGAACTTCCTGTCATATCCAGTACACACACAGCAATACCAGTGGCTTTCTTGGCAAGTCCGTATGTATGGGATAGAACTATTTTTAAATAATTTTGTAGAATGTGAGTAAATAGAATGATAAAAAATGTGTAATATTCTTTTTTTTTTAAACAAACTATCTTCTTATAATGATGATGACACTCCTCAGTTATATTGTAAGAGCAGACTATTTTATTTTATAATATTTTTATGATTACAGTTGTATATTTTGTTTATAAGCTTACATAGTAACACAAAAACCCGGGTTATGGCTGGTTGCATGAGTTTAGCACCATGTACCTGCATGGTGTGTTCCATGACCCATGAAATCCATTACATCTCCATCATGTGAATCAGTGAAATCACGACTTTTAGCCCTGTCAATACGCCCACCAAAGTCACAATGACTAGTCTATTCCACTACATGCAGAAAGATTAGTGATTCAATTATAAAAAATGTGATTATAGATAAAATACCTGTCAATGATGAAAGCTTCTATATTCCCTCTCCATCTACAGGAAAGACAAAAAAACACTTTTATGTACATCCAACATTTAAAATATCTAACAGCATACAAGAAGAGAATGCATGGCGGACTAAATATTAAATAATTCACCTTGTGCTTTGCTATAAGAATAAACATGGTTTTTTATGCCCGGCGAGTTGTTCTCTCCAACCCCCACAGTCCACAGTCCAAGTGTTTCTGCGTGATGCAATGAGTATGTAGAGGATTCACCTTCTGGTTTGTCTCGACATAAGCTACTTCAGACATTCCACGGACAGTGTCTAGAATGCTGGAACAATCAGAATGATAATTTGTAAGTATTGAAAGTCTGACCAGCCAATGTTTAAGCTTACGAATGACTCAGTTGTAAAGTCATGTGAGAAGCAACTGTGATATATTATAAACTTCAGTTAATACAAAGCAAGCAAATACATATCACTACAAACAGAAATATAGCCAGTGAAATGGTAAGTTTATTAGAGGCTAATTGTGCTAAAATGTAATAGAGAAAGTTCTGACCTGGTCCAATAGTATTAAATTTCGTCTCACAAAGAGGGAACATCAGTTACTCTTAATAGCTATTACAATTCAATCCTACATTCCCATAGGACAGTGGGGCATTCCATGGGATGTCTACTTGTCCCTCTTACTGGTGTTTCCACTGATCATTCTATCACTTGATCCTATGACAATATCATCACGATGAACTTCTAGAGTCAAGCTAGAGTGCATGTGTATAGCGCATAGTGTTATATCTTGCAAATCACAACAGAGAAGTGCCAAAGGTACAATGACATGGACACTGGACAAGCCAACTGATCAGAGTGAAAAGTATTAGGTTATTAAAGACTAGACTACAAATATGTTGATGATACCCAGGATTAAGAAAAACCAACTCTGTTTTTGTACAAAATGTTATGCAAAACCTATTTCACAGACCCACGGGATTTTGTGCATGATGGACAGTAAGACTTACATTGGAGGACACACATGTATCAGTAAGAGGGACAGGAGGACCTCACATGGGACTGCGGCATACAGATATTCTAATTGTTTGTTTTTATTGTTTGTATATTTGGTATCACTACTTGCTGATGAAATTACTGCTAGAACAGAATTACAGAATATTCAGTTAAAGTGTAATTTTCAATTTTGGCTCTTTAGGCATCAATAATTCCAAGATAGGGACCACTCTTGTACATCAAACTCTCTTCTTATAAGTAACCAGAGAAGTTGGAAGGAGTTTGGTATTTCTATGAATATCATTATGTATTTAGACAATTTGACACCTCAGTCAACAGGAATAGGTGCAAACATAGTCAATGAGTTCAAGTTGAGTGGAGTAAGTGTGATCATTTATTATCACGTCTGTTTTTTAGAATAGTACAGATTTTAATAATATAGGGGTTTCAACAGGAATCTAACCAAGGACCACTTGCTTAATGTACAACACTCAACTATAGCAATTAAATTGATTTTGTGTTACAATAACATGAAAAAATAAGTATTTGGCCAAAAGGCCTAAAAAATTACATAGAACACGTCACTTTTACCTTTAGTTGGCAATGTGCACCTGGTGGGTATCTGGTAAGAACATCAACAATGAACTGTAAAGATCTCAACTTTCAGGGAACAGTTGTCGTCCAAATGAAGGTCCATAAAATTCCTAGGCCAAAATTGGAAACAAAAATAAACAAACAGAAACTTAACAAAATTATTTTTAAAAAGTTACAATTTCCATTTTATTAAGTGCATATTTCCATGATCATTGAAGTGATTTTGTAATTTATACCTAGAGTATAGTAGCACTGAAAGTTTGCACCTTTGGTGCTTCGTTTGTTGTTGTTGTTGTTGTTGGTTTCAGTTCCTTGGGAAAAAAACATAACGAGAAAAGAGGAAAGAGATGATTTATTGCCATACTTAATGCTGAAAAGGCATTGTGTAGAAGTCCCTGTATTTGTCAAAAATAAAGTCATTGTATGCCCTCTAGCTATAGACTCCAGAAGTCATGCAATATAGGTAGCTCAAAGTTAGGTAACTATCAATTGTATAAAGAATGATTTTTACTTCTAGCTATATTTTATCCACAGTGTGGTGACAAACATAAAATTTCTGGTTCAGCATAATTAAAAAGTCCATAGATGTGTGTGTGCATGTATAAATTATAATAATGTGTTGTATTGGTCCAGGTTCTGTACTGGTTCAAGGCAATGTCAAAAAGAAGGAATCTGTCCCTCAAGAGGAAGAAGCACGCAAAAAGCAAGAAGAACTTGAAGAAGAACGCAAGAAAGAAGAGGAGCAGCTTCAGCAACGCCTTCTCCAGCTATTGAGAATGCCCGTACAACATGATCCTCTGCCACAGCCTCCAGTCACGACTTCCACCTCTGCTTCTCTATCTTCCTCTATCCTAACTCTTGACTGTACATCACTTGCAGATTCTTTGTCTACTCTACCACTCCATTATAGACTGAGCATAGACCGCTCTCTCTTGGAGTTTGATGACCTCACACACGTAGAAGAACCTAGTGGCACATACATCACCGCTGAAGATGAAGCCCTACTTCGCAATAAGATTGACCTGACTGTATGCTCCAAAAGAAACAAACCAGAAAAGTTTGAGTTTGATAAAATGATGTCCCAAGTTGAACTCAAGAAAGATAAAGATGGGCAGGTTGAAGAGAACAGGGGTCTGGCAAGTGCAGCTTCTTCCCAGCTTGTAGTTGGCAAGGCTTCAAACGAGGATGTAGAGCTCCAGATGTTATTGAAAAATAAAGTGTCAGTTGGTACAGGGTTGTCATCTTGTCAATCACTTGCAAGTAACACTGTAGCCACTCCTCCTACTACTGATAGGGAAGTCTCAAACTTGTCAGATACTTCTAGAGCTTATGTAGAAGGCATAGGAATTGCCAGTACATCAGACCAGCACTGCAAAATCTGATACCTGCCTGACTGACATGAATGAGCCAGTGGCTACAGATACTAAAGGAACTTTAGCTGAAGATACAGATGAACTTGATGACATGTTAGATGAATTGCTGTCGTGATAATATTTGTAGGGAGTGGGGCAGGATTAATCAACCAAAGATACTGTGCATCCTCACTTTATCTGAACTACTCCAAAAAAATTTTTTTTGTGTATTTCACTTAATCCAGAAAACGTTATTATCTAATACTAGGAGTATATATTCTGAAGTTGCTCATGGCAGACTCAGTTAAGCTTTTGTTTTGTGCCTCATCTTCCCAAGGCATGTGATTTGTCAGTTGTTTTTGTTGACCTGACCATGAAGACAAGTATTGGTGGTATATGCACAGTTTATATTTCAATTAACTGGGATTACTTGTTCATGTAGTCGTCCACACATTTACACCACAATTATATGAGTGAATTGATATAAGTTAGAGTGCAAACAGAGTCCAGCCTTCCTTTATTGGTGGACAGCTCAGCCTCAAATGCCTCATGTTTCTGGATTTTACTGAAAAGGTCAGGCGGGTCTCTGTAGCTCTCATCCTGAGTCACCTTCAGCTTCTCATTGATCCATGAGTTAGTACATTATGCAACCAGACGGAAAGAACACCATGATATGGTACCAAGGCCGTATCTATAAAAAAAATGGGAGAGGGGGGGGGGGGGGGGGGGGGGGGGGGGGGGTAGAACCTTTTAATGTCACTTTTGTGCATATAATATATATCTTTACTATAGTAGTTAGTGCTAGAAGAAGGGTAACTCATCGGTATGGCTTCAAGTAGTTTGGCGGGGAGTAAATGGCCAGTATCGAGCACTTTCGAAGATATCCCAGAGACTCCACATCAGCCTGGACCGTCCTTTAGCTTTCCAAAGCGATCTTTTGGAAAAACCAAAGTAGTCCAAAGATCCTTCCAGCATTGTTGGTTTGCAAAATGGCCCTTTTTGCATTACCAGGAGTCTAATGATGTGGTTTTTTGCCACACATGCTTGAGAATGTTTAAAGAAAATAAAGCTAAGACTACAACAAAAGCAGAGCAAGCATTTGTAGATTCAGTTTATTTTTTTGTTTGCAAATCAAAATGTCTTATGTTTGCTTTTGTGTCTACTATCTATGTAGCTGTGATATATATTTAAAAAATAATAACTACTTTAATTTAATATGTATAGCTACTTACTAATTAAATCATTTGCATTGTAACATAATTAAAATGGGCTTATACTTGATCTCTGGAGTAACATTAGTGGGTTATTCAATTTTCCATTTTTATTAGGTATGCAAAGGATATTTGAACTACTTTAATTTTATACAACCCAAAAAGGGTATAATTAATAATATTTTATGATTTTTCATAGAGGCTGATTTTTTAACAAAACTTTAAGCTACTATGTAGCTATTTCAATAAGAAGTAAAAATAATACATTAGGGAAGCTTTGGCTGTTTAATGATTACTTGCTTTACTCAATCAGTTGCTTCTTTTTTTTTTCATGGCTACTACACTGAATCAATGCTAAGTGTAGTCTGGCGTCGCCGACCCTTTTCCTTCTATTATTATTATGCGACGCATAATAATAATAGAAGGAAAAGGGTCGGCGATGCCAGACTATGCTAAGTGCCCAATATAGCTAAAAGCTACTGTTGGGAGGCAACCTGCACCCCCCCCCCCCCCCCCCCCCCCCCCCCCCCTTTAATACAACCCTGGTACATACTAGTTGTTTGAATATACATGAACTGAGTATCTATTCATTGTTTATCCATAACATAAGTTTACAGAGTACATTACATAATGCTAAGATGAATTGAACATGACTCGTGAAACAATTTTTCTCTTGTGGTCAATCCATCCCTTTGTCAATATTTAAACCTGGACAGCCCTGTCTTCTAACAGTAATGTCCTGCTTGTAGGAGTCTATTGGCATGCTCATGCAGGGACTGGATCTTGTCATTGTTGGCAGCAGCTCTGCTCTCAAACTCCTTGTGATTCTCAAGGAGAATGTTATATAGTTGTTCAATGCACGCGTCAATCGCAACAACGCTCCAACTTCAAGTATATAATTTTTTCTTATATTAATGTTCATATAATCAAAAACAGACAATCCAAATCATTCTGCACAATGTAAAAACTGATGCAGTATAAATACCCAGGCTATAATTAATGTGACCACAACTCAGGAAATACATTTAATTACAATGATCATAATAATGATACAACAACAAATTCTAGCATGCTAAGTTATTACAGAGACTCTCCACACTGTCGACAGATGTCTACAAGCACACACAAACTTAAGCACACACAAACATAAATGGACACATGCAGTACATACACACACTCGAAATATAGCACCACCCTATCCCTGAAAATGATTCTGTCTTCCGTGAAAAGAATTTTGATCTTCATTTTGATATTTGCAAAAACAAAAAAGAAAAAAATAACTTTTTTTTTCAATCTCATTGAAATGAGAAGCCCCTGAAATTTTAAATATGTCGATTAAAACCCTCTCAGGTTTGGTTTTGTAAATTCCCCAGCATGTACTGACAATGCTCACTCCCAAGTCATCACAAGCCAGGAATGTCTCCTGAGCTGCATCCACATGCTCTACCTCCCTTAGGGACACTTGCAGCTCACATCACTGCCTTAGCTGTCTGCTGCTTCTCTCCCAGCACTCCCTCAGATTGGCTCTCCCAGACGTGAGCTGTCGCTGCCATTCTGCCACCATAGCCTCGTCGCTCTGTGATGGTGACGAAGCCACGCACTTTCCTAGAAACTGGAACTGGTCAAACATGGAGGAACAAAGAAAGAATTACATGAATCTGTGCATTGAATGTCATGAGATAGTTGAATCTAAAGAGTTCAGGAAGATTTTTCAATAGAAATTTGCATAGAGTGGCTCACACACATACACACACTCAGTAACAAATGGTACAATAAAATCATGTGATCAGATACAATTTGAAATTATTAAATATTATAGTATTACACTATTATGCTACAATAGTTGATTAATTAAATCTAACTTATAATGCAACAAAAAGAATACATTTGCAGTTTTTTAAAGAAAGGAATGTACCAACCAAGGTGAGTTACACAGGTAAACAAAGTAGAAGAACTTGGGATATCTAGTGACGTACCGTAAGAACATGCATTTTTGAGCTTACTGGTGCATTAGTTTCACTTAGTACTTTTTATACAAAGTTTTCTGAATTGCTTCCACTAGAAAATACTTGTTTCAGCAAACACTACATTATATGTTTTTTTCTAACTGTTCAAGCTTAGAGTGAAGACCATCTTCGTGCTGCTTACTTACTCTCACAATGTCTCTGCTGAAGTTTGCGCTAGAGGCTCGATCTTTCTATAAGCATGAATATAGCTCCGTGGCCAAACCCAAAAAAAATTACTGTTTTACATAGAATATGTCCAGGCTTAAAACTTATTCAGCAATTGGTACACAGATTAGCCCCTCAGTAACCCACGATTGAAATATCTTGTCAACGTGTTGCCTTTCAGCAGTATAGTACAGTAGTAATGAAATACAGAAAGGTAACAATGTAGAGTTCAGATGAGGCCACAATATCAAATCTAATAAACATGTACCAGAGTGGAAGATAGGGGAGAAATAAGAGATGCCCACTTTTGCTTGAAAAGACTTGAATGGTTCGTATTCTGTATAATCAATAACTTGTGAATACATTAGTAGTGTGCTTTAGCACAAATGACAAGCTGAAAGGAGTTGTTAGGTGATTGAAGTGGCCCAAAGTAGAGTAAACTATGTATTATTTAAATACACATGACAAAACTCAATTCAATTAAGAATGTGACACCAGTTTACCAAAAAACTGATATCAACAAAAGGCCTATAATTGCACCCTCTTTGCACCTATTTATGTAGAGAATGTGTAGAACAAAAGGCTTGCAACTATGCACTTTATTTTTATTTTAGTTTACTTAATGATATTCATGTGATAAAACCACTCTTTCTTCAGGTTCTGTGGCTCTACTTAAAGATTGATTGGGCACAAGTGCTACCAACTAACGGTAAATTAGGGAATTGTAATTGATAAAATAGTAATTTTTGAGGCCTCATGGCCAAATAATCACATTTTCAAATTATTGTTACACAAAAAAATTGTTGAGTGGATGAAGTGATTGTGCATTAAGCAAGTAGTCCCCCTATATTTTTTATTAAATTCTGTACAGTTCTAAAAACAGCCATTACAAGATATGATCACACTTACTCCATTCAACTGGAACTCATTGACTAGGTTTGCCACTTCTTGTTGACTGAGGTGTGAAATGGTCTAAATGCATAATGTAATTCATAGCAATACCAAACTCCTTCCAACTTCTCGAGGCCTAAGAAAATTACACCTCAACTGAACATTCTGTAATTTCTATTCTAGTGGTATAATCATCAGCAAGCAGCCATACCAAATATACAAATAACAACAACAACAAAATTCGAATATGTGTACATCACAGTCCCATGTAAGGTTACCCAGTCCCTGTTTACTGTCAATCCTTCCCCAAATCCCATGCATCTGAGATATTGATTTTGCATAACATTATGTACAGATAGCGAGTTGTTTTAATTAATCCTTGGTAGAATCAATATTTGTAATCTACTCTTCAGTCTTGTCAACTTTTTTGACTAGTCTAATTATCAGCACAGTTTACATCTAGCAATTCCTTGCTCATATTGTAGCTTAAGTAACAAATTGACCCAAGCACACTCTTTTCATCTTTGAAGAAGAATAAGACACAAGGTAAGCATCACCTCTATTGCTGCCGCCACAACTTCTATAATGCAACCATGAGACCTGTCAGCAGTATAATACAGTAGTAATGAAATACAGCAAGGTAACGTAATGTAAAGTTCAGGTGAGTCCTACAACATCAAATCTAATAGACATGGAAGTGGAAGATAGGGGAGAAATAAAAGATGCCCACTTTTGCTTGAAAAGACCATTGAATGGTTCGCATTCCTTGAAATAAGTATCTTGTAAATAAATCAGTAGTGTGCTTTAGCACAAAAGGCAAGCCTGTAGGAGTGATTGAAATGGCCAAAATTAGCTAGAGTTAACTATGTCTTATTTAAACACACATGACAAAACATGATTCCATCAAGAATGTGACACCAGCTTACCAAAGACTAATACACACAAAAGGCCTATAATTACATCCTCTTTGAAACTATTTATGTGCAGAATGTGTAGAACAAGGCTTGCAACTATGCACTTTACTTTTATTAGTTGTCTACTTAACGATATTCATGTGATAAAACCAATGTCTCTTTAGGTTCTCTGGCTCTTCTTAAGGATATCTTTTACACTACCAACTTAAGCTAAAGTCGGAAGATAGATAGTCGACTTTTTGAGGCCTTGTAGCCAAATACTCATATTCATGCTTCAAAAAAAAACTTAATTGCTAGAGTTGAGTAATTAAAATGCATGTGCTTTAAGCAAGTGGTCCTCAGTTAGATTCCAGGTGACACCACTATTTTTTTAATTCTGTTCCGTTTTTAAAAGAGCCAGGATAACAATATTATATGATCACACTTTCTCCATCAAACTTGAACTCATTGACTATGTTTGCACCTATTCCTGTTCAACTGTGGTGCAAAATAGTCTAAATGCATAATGCGATTCATAGAAATACCAACCTCCTTCCAACTTCTCTGGTTACTTATAAGAAGAGAGTTTGATGTACAAGAGTGGTCCCTATCTTGGAACCTTTAATGCCTTATAAGGGCCATAATTAAAACTTACACTTTGACTGATTAGTCTGTAAATTCTATTCTAGCAGTAATTTCATCAGCAAGTAGCGATACCAAATGCACAATCAATAAAAACAAACAATTAGAATATCTGTACGCCTCAGTTCCATGTGAGGTCTTCCTGTTCCTCTTACTAATACATGTGTGTCCTCCCATGTACGTCTTACGATCCATCCTGAGCACAATCACATGGGTTCATGTACGTCTTACGGTCCATCCTGCGCGCAATCCCATGGGTCCATGTACGACATACGGTCCATCCTGTGCACAATCCCATGGCTCCATGTACGTCTTACGGTCCATCCTGCATGCAATCCCATGGGTCCATGTACATCTTACGGTTCATCCTGTGCACAATCCCCATGGGTCCATGTACGTCTTACGGTCCATCCTGTGCACAATCCCTTCGGTCTATAAAATAGATTTCATGTAACACTTTGTACGGATACCGAGTGGTTTTTCTTGATCCTTGGTATCACACTCATATTTAGTCTGCAATAACCTAATAAAACTTGTATGACACCTCCTTCACTCTGCGCTACACAAATGCATTCTAGCTTGACTCTAAAAGTTCATCGTGATAATATTGTCATAGGATCAAGTGATGGAATGATCAGTGGAAACACCAGTGAGAGGGACTGGTGGACATCCCGTAGTATGCCCCACTGTCCCATGGGAATGTAGGATGGGATGGAAAATGTATGGCATTTTAGGACACCCATATGGCAATTAATGTAACACTGATGCAAGTCTTAAGCTACTTTTTCTATATAGGTGCACATGTGACTAGACGAGTACTGTAGGGGATCCTCATGGGGGCTCATGTGAGCCCCTTGTTGTTGGCCACATTAAAATTTGCTGCAATTAAATGTTTAATTCAGTCATTCTCGGCTGAAATAATTATAATTAGCAAGTTCAATGTATGGATGTGTTCTTTATTGCTTCCAAAACTGGTCTGTGAGTGTTTGTAAAATGTAGGCGAGATTACACTTTACATTAGCACCAGCAAATAGTAGCTCATAGGTTACTTGACATAAATTAAGACTAAAATCTTACAGTAGGTTATGAAAAAAGCAAAAATTAACTCAACTGAAATTAAACTGGTACTCATTCTTCTTGGATGTAAACGTTGGAACTTATCACAAAGTATAATGATGTCAATTTATTACTCTAACCATGCATATCAATGACTTGTAAGTTACCTTGCCGTTCTTCAGTCATTGTTGCGTGAAGCAAGGTATGGACTTGACTCAAACCGAATAAAAATTGGTTTGTGTCAGTACTACCAATTGTAGCAACAGTGGGTGATACAGCCAAAATACAAAGGAGTTTCCTAATGTTTAAAAAAAATTCTTGATCAGTATTTTTCGGAAGACAGCTTTGTGATTGATTATAAATCTTGTGAAATACTAGAAAACTGTTAGATGTATTTTCTTTCTTGTTTGTAATGCTGAAGTTCCATGTCCAGATTAAATACTTGATGGAAAATGATTGGACCATGTTATGTTTTTAGTGGAAAATAAGGGAGAAATAAAAGATTCCCAATTTTTCTTGAAAAGATCATGGAATGGTTCGTATTCCTTAAAATAAGTATCTTGTAAATAAATCAGTAGTGTGCTTTAGCACAAATGGCAAGCCTGTAGGAGTTGTTGGGTGATTGAAATGGCCAAAAGTAGCTAGAGTTAACTATGTCTTATTGAAACACACATGAAGAAACATGATCCAATTAAGAATGTGACACCAGCTTACCAAAGACTAATACACACAAAAGGCCTGTAATTACACCTTATTTGCACCTATTCATGTGCAGAATGTGAAGAACAAAAGGCTTGCAACTATGCTCTTTATTTCATTTAGTTGTCTACTTAACGATATTCATGTGATAAAACCAATGTCTCTTCAGGTTTTCTGGCTCTTCTTAAGGATAACTTTTACACTACCAACTTAATCCAAAGCTATGGATTGACACTACAATTTTTGAGGCCTTGTGGCCAAATAATCATATTTTCATGTTGTAACAAAAAAATTATTTGCTATTGTTGAGTTGTTAAAATGCTTAGAACCCGTTGCTATATTGTTACTAGGTGTACTAACTTGGTAAGTGTGCACTATTTTTTGCCTTTAGGTATATAAACTGTGCATACTAACCCCCTTGGGATATTGCTATTTTTGAGTTTAAGTTTAATAGAATAGGCAGATAAAGCTGTGTGAGGCCTGGATATGATATGTGAGGGTCTACTACCCTCTCATATCCGACCTATACGGGGACCAGCCCTAGTTCGACAACTCTCCTGCTGACGCTCATACCGCAGGAATTTACCATAGCTAGCTGCTTAACTGTTTACCACCGAGCAGAGCAGCCCAGGGTAGAGTTAGATCTGGAGATAACAGCTGGCAGCTACAATGCTAAAGTAAACCTGCCAGGTGTGCTTCAATTGAATTTTAATCGATTTTTAATTTTGGGCCGGAAATTCGCTTGACACCGTTGTGCGAAAATGCTGATAAACCAAGTTGCTAGTGGAAACTGGGCCGGCTTTGGGTAAACGGGTTCTAAAATAGTTAGAGCATGCGCACAGGTACTGGTGGATTTAGTGCACAAAATCCACCAGTACCTAAGCGCGTATGCTTTAACTATTACTTATGCTTTAAGCAAGTGGTCCTTGGTCAGATCCCCGGTGACACCCCTATTTTTTTAATTCTGTTCAGTTTTTAAAACAGCCAAGGTAACAATAGATGATCACACTTACTCCATCAAACTTGAACTCATTGACTATGTTTGCACCTATTCCTGTTCAACTGCGGTGCAAAATAGTCTAAATGCATAATGCTATTCATAGAAATACCAACCACCTTCCAACTTCTCTAGTTACTTTAAGAAGAGAGTTTGCTGTACAAGGTCCCTATCTTGGAATTTTTTATGCCTTATAAGGGCCATAACTATAACTTAAACTTTGACTGAATAGTCTGTAATTTCTATTCTAGCAGTAATTTCATCAGCAAGTAGCGATACCAAATGCACAAACAATAAAAACAAACAATTAGAATATCTGTACGCCGCAGTTCCATGTGAGGTCCTCCTGTTCCTCTTACTAATACATGTGTGTCCTCCCATCCGTACAAAGTGTTACATGAAATCTATTTTATAGTCCGTAAGACGTACATGGACCCATGGGGATTGTGCGCAGGATGAACCGTAAGATGTAAATGGACCCATGGGATTTCGCGCAGGATGGACCGTAAGACGTACATGGACCCATGGGATTGTGCACAGGATGGACCGTATGTCGTACATGAACCCATGTGATTGTGCACAGGATGGACCGTATGACGTACATACCGAGTGGTTTTCTTGATCCTTGGTATCACACACATAATTTGTAATCTAGTCTGCAATAACCCAATAAAACTAGTACGACACCTCCTTCACGCTGCACTACACAAATGCATTCTAGCTTGACTCTAAAAGTTCATCGTGATAATATTGTCATAGGATCAAGTGATGGAATGATCAGTGGAAACACCAGTGAGAGGGACTGGTAGACATCTCGTAGTATGCCCCACTGTCCCATGGGAATGTAGGATGGGATGGAAAATTTATGGCATTTCAGGACACCCATATGGCAATTAATGTAACACTGATGCAAGTCTTAAGCTACTTTTTCTATATAGGTGCACAGGTGACTAGACGAGTACTGTAGGGGATCATCATGGGGGCTCATGTGAGCCCCTTGTTGTTGGCCACATTAAAATTTGCTGCAATTAAATGTTTAATTCAGTCATTCTTGGCTGAAATAATTATAATATTAGCAAGTTCAATGTATGGATGTGTTGCTTATTGCTTCCAAAACTGGTCTGTCAGTGTTTGTAAATGTATGGGAGATTACACTTTACATTAGCACCAGCGAATAGTAGCGCATAGGTTACTTGACATAAATTAAGACTAAAATCTTACCGTAGGTTATGAAAAAAGCAAAAAAGCAAAAAGAAAAGTGATTAACTCGACTGAAATTAAACTGGTACTCATTCTTCTTGGATGTAAATGTTGGAACTTATCACATAGTATAATGATGTCAATTTATTACTCTAACCATGCAGATCAATGACTTGTAAGTGACCTTGCCGTTCTTCAGTTGTTGTTGCGTGAAGCAAGGTATATACTTGACTCAAACCGAATAAAAATTGGTTTGTGTCAGTACTACCAATTGTAGTAACAGTGGGTGATACAGCCAAAATACAAAGGAGTTCCCTAATGTTTAAAAAAAATGCTTGATCAGTATTTTCCGTCAGACACATTTGTGATTGATTATAAATCTTGTGAAATACTAGAAAACTGTTAGATGTATTTTCTTTCTTGTTTGTAATGCTGAAGTTCCATGTCCAGATTAAATACTTGATGGAAAATGATTGGACCATGTTATGTTTTTAGTGGAAAATAAGGGAGAAATAAAAGATTCCCAATTTTTCTTGAAAAGATCATGGAATGGTTCGTATTCCTTAAAATAAGTATCTTGTAAATAAATCAGTAGTGTGCTTTAGCACAAATGGCAAGCCTGTAGGAGTTGTTGGGTGATTGAAATGGCCAAAAGTAGCTAGAGTTAACTATGTCTTATTGAAACACACATGAAGAAACATGATCCAATTAAGAATGTGACACCAGCTTACCAAAGACTAATACACACAAAAGGCCTGTAATTACACCCTCTTTACACCTATTTATGTGCAGAATGTGAAGAACAAACGGCTTGCAACTATGCACTTTATTTCATTTAGTTGTCTACTTAACGATATTCATGTGATAAAACCAATGTCTCTTCAGGTTTTCTGGCTCTTCTTAAGGATAACTTTTACACTACCAACTTAATCCAAAGCTATGGATTGACACTACAATTTTTGAGGCCTTGTGGCCAAATAATCATATTTTCATGTTGTAACAAAAAAAATTATTTGCTATTGTTGAGTTGTTAAAATGCTTATGTTTTAAGCAAGTGGTCCTTGGTCAGATCCCTGGTGACACCCCTATTTTTTTAATTCTGTTCAGTTTTTAAAACAGCCAAGGTAACAATAGATGATCACACTTACTCCATCAAACTTGAACTCATTGACTATGTTTGCACCTATTCCTGTTCAACTGCGGTGCAAAATAGTCTAAATGCATAATGCTATTCACAGAAATACCAACCACCTTCCAACTTCTCTAGTTACTTTAAGAAGAGAGTTTGATGTGTAGGTCCCTATCTTGGAATTTTTGATGCCTTATAAGGGCCATAATTAAAACTTAAACTTTGACTGAATAGTCTGTAATTTCTATTCTAGCAGTAATTTCATCAGCAAGTAGCGATACAAAATGCACAAACAATAAAAACAAACAATTAGAATATCTGTACACCGCAGTTCCATGTGAGGTCTTCCTGTTCCTCTTACTAATACATGTGTGTGCTCCCATGTACGTCATACGGTCCATCCTGTGCACAATCACATGGGTTCATGTACGTCTTACGGTCCATCCTGCGTGCAATCCCATGGGTCCATGTACGTCATACGGTCCATCCTGTGCACAATCCCATGGGTCCATGTACGTCTTACGGTCCATCCTGCACGAAATCCCATGGGTCCATGTACATCTTACGGTTCATCCTGCGCGCAATCCCCATGGGTCCATGTACGTCTTACGGTCCATCCTGTGTACAATCCCATCGGTCTATAAAATAGATTTCATGTAACACTTTGTACGGATACCGAGTGGTTTTTCTTGATCCTTGGTATCACACACATATTTGTAATCTAGTCTGCAATAACCCAATAAAACTAGTACGACACCTCCTTCACTCTGCGCTACACAAACGCATTCTAGCTTGACTCTAAAAGTTCATCGTGATAATATTGTCATAGGATCAAGTGATGGAATGATCAGTGGAAACACCAGTGAGAGGGACAGGTAGACATCTCGTAGTATGCCCCACTGTCCCATGGGAATGTAGGATGGGATGGGAAATTTATGGCATTTCAGGACACCCATATGGCAATTAATGTAACACTGATGCAAGTCTTAAGCTACTTTTTCTATATAGGTGCACAGGTGACTAGACGAGTACTGTAGGGGATCATCATGGGGGCTCATGTGAGCCCCTTGTTGTTTGCCACATTAAAATTTGCTGCAATTAAATGTTTAATTCAGTCATTCTCGGCTGAAATAATTATAATATTAGCAATTGTCAATGTATGGATGTGTTGTTTATTGCCTTCCAAAACTGGTCTGTGAGTGTTTGTAAATGTATGGGAGATTACACTTTACATTAGCACCAGCGAATAGTAGCTCATAGGTTACTTGACATAAATTAAGACTAAAATCTTACCGTAGGTTATGAAAAAAGCAAAAAAGAAAAGTGATTAACTCGACTGAAATTAAACTGGTACTCATTCTTCTTGGATGTAAACGTTGGAACTTATCACATAGTATAATGATGTCAATTTATTACTCTAACCATGCAGATCAATGACTTGTAAGTGACCTTGCCGTTCTTCAGTCATTGTTGCGTGAAGCAAGGTAGATACTTGACTCAAACCGAATAAAAATTGGTTTGTGTCAGTACTACCAATTGTAGTAACAGTGGGTGATACAGCCAAAATACAAAGGAGTTTCCTAATGTTTAAAAAAAATGCTTGATCAGTATTTTTCAGAAGACAGCTTTGTGATTGATTATAAATCTTGTGAAATACTAGAAAACTGTTAGATGTATTTTCTTTCTTGTTTGTAATGCTGAAGTTCCATGTCCAGATTAAATACTTGATGGAAAATGATTGGACCATGTTATGTTTTTAGTGGAAAATAAGGGAGAAATAAAAGATTCCCAATTTTTCTTGAAAAGATCATTGAATGGTTCGTATTCCTTAAAATAAGTATCTTGTAAATAAATCAGTAGTGTGCTTTAGCACAAATGGCAAGCCTGTAGGAGTTGTTGGGTGATTGAAATGGCCAAAAGTAGCTAGAGTTAACTATGTCTTATTGAAACACACATGAAGAAACATGATCCAATTAAGAATGTGACACCAGCTTACCAAAGACTAATACACACAAAAGGCCTGTAATTACACCCTCTTTACACCTATTTATGTGCAGAATGTGAAGAACAAACGGCTTGCAACTATGCACTTTATTTCATTTAGTTGTCTACTTAACGATATTCATGTGATAAAACCAATGTCTCTTCAGGTTTTCTGGCTCTTCTTAAGGATAACTTTTACACTACCAACTTAATCCAAAGCTATGGATTGACACTACAATTTTTGAGGCCTTGTGGCCAAATAATCATATTTTCATGTTGTAACAAAAAAAATTATTTGCTATTGTTGAGTTGTTAAAATGCTTATGTTTTAAGCAAGTGGTCCTTGGTCAGATCCCTGGTGACACCCCTATTTTTTTAATTCTGTTCAGTTTTTAAAACAGCCAAGGTAACAATAGATGATCACACTTACTCCATCAAACTTGAACTCATTGACTATGTTTGCACCTATTCCTGTTCAACTGCGGTGCAAAATAGTCTAAATGCATAATGCTATTCACAGAAATACCAACCACCTTCCAACTTCTCTAGTTACTTTAAGAAGAGAGTTTGATGTGTAGGTCCCTATCTTGGAATTTTTGATGCCTTATAAGGGCCATAATTAAAACTTAAACTTTGACTGAATAGTCTGTAATTTCTATTCTAGCAGTAATTTCATCAGCAAGTAGCGATACAAAATGCACAAACAATAAAAACAAACAATTAGAATATCTGTACACCGCAGTTCCATGTGAGGTCTTCCTGTTCCTCTTACTAATACATGTGTGTCCTCCCATGTACGTCTTACGATCCATCCTGAGCACAATCCCATGGGCCCATGTACATCTTATGGTCCATCCTGCGCACAATCCCATGGGTCCATGTACGTCTTACGGTCCATCCTGCGCACAATCCCATGGGTCCATGTACGTCTTACGGTCCATCCTGCGCACAATCCCATGGGTCCATGTACGTCTTACGGTCCATCCTGCTCACAATCCCATGGGTCCATGTACGTCTTATGGTTCATCCTGCACACAATCCCCATGGGTCCATGTACGTCTTACGGTCCATCCTGTGCACAATCCCATGGGTCCATGTACATCCTACGGTTCATCCTGCGCACAATCCCCATGGGTCCATGTATGTCTTACAGGCCATCCTGTGCACAATCCCATCGGTCCATGAAATAGATTTCATGTAACACTTTGTAGGGATACCGAGTGGTTTTTCTTGATCCTTGGTATCACACACATATTTGTAATCTAGTCTTCAATAACCCAATAAAACTAGTACGACACCTTCTTCTGCGCTACACAAATTCATTCTAGCATAAATAGGTGTAAAGAAGGTATAATTACGGGCCTTTTAGCTGGTGTCACATTCGTAATTGAATCATGTGTGTTTAAATAAGACATAGTTAACTCAAACTACTTTTGGCCACTTCAATCACCTAACAACTCTTACAGGCTTGCCATTTGTGCTAAGGCACACTACTGATTTATTTACGAGTTATTTAATTTACAGAATACGAACCATTCAATGGTCTTTTCACGCAAAAGTGGGCATCTTTTATTTCTCCCCTATATCGTCCACTTCATGTTTATTAGATTTGATGTTGTAGGCCTCACCTGAACTAATATTACGTTACCTTTCTGTATTTCATTACTACTGTATTATACTGCTGAAAGGCAACATGGTGACAAGATATTTCAGTTGTGTGGTACTGAGGGGCTATTCTGTGTACAAATAGCTGCAATAAGTTTCTAGTCTGTACATATACTATGTAAAAACAGATATTTTTGCTTTAGTTTCATCACAGAGCTATATTCATGTTAAAAGAATAATCCTCGACTGCAAATTTCTGCAGAAACATTTGTTAGAGTAAGTAAGCAGCATTAAGATGATCTTCACTCTGAGCTGGAGCAGTTAGTAAAACACA
>WLWD01002023.1_pt1 | contig 50168 bp, 27 predicted proteins | sample 6712731 | NCBI WGS metagenome assembly WLWD01 (sample SAMN12718690, study PRJNA576275) | sponge metagenome | isolation source: marine sponge | host: Mycale hentscheli | place: New Zealand: South Island, Marlborough, Capsize Point | collected 2014-11-01
CCCTGTGTAATCGAAGTGTTCAGCCCTCCCATTGTTATTACCATTGGATGGCCTCCTGTAAATCATAGTTTTTCTTGTCTGTGTTAATTTACTGAAATGATAAGGCCTCAAGAAGTTAGTTATATTAAGTGATGTAAGAAATACTTGCCACGGTTTCTCTAAGGCTAAGTTTTGACATACTACAAAATGGCAACCGGGCGGTCAATTGTTGAGGTAGTAAACCTGGATCAACAACAATTACAGCATTGTAGAGTGTTTTAACACAGAAGGCACAGAAGATATTTTATGCCTATGGAAGCCATTCAACCATCATAGCTAGAGAGTTCTTCTGTGAGGATTAAACAGTTACACTGTACTTAGAATTAGCAATGAATCAGATGTAAAGTTGCTTGCTTAAATGCAGTTTGTTTTAAGAGACATTTTGTAAGACAAAGTTTAAGAACAATATTTATACAGATAATTATAATTACCTTCCTGTGCTCTTAATTTCAGTTCTACTAATTCATTGTCATCCATTACATGTTTCTGACTGTTACTGGTTTCCTTTTCAACTACTATAGCATTCATTGAACCTATAACACAAACATTTTATTTAAAGTTTATTAATGCAAGGCATCTTCCCTGTGTTATTTGTAAGTACTGAACAACATTCTGTATTGCACAAGCTCATTACCTTCAAATACACTAGCATACCAGTGCTTTTACAACTACCACCCTGGGGTAACCTACCCAAATCTAGTAAAACAGCGGCTTACATTTAAGCTGGGGGTGATGGGAACCCTTGTGAATAAACACTCCAGAATTTTAGTTAACTTAATACCACAAGTTACCTACTCCTAGTACAATCTACTGCACTGAAGATATCTGGAATAAACCATTTATTACACTCTGTCAGAATGATATGGCAAAAAGGTTGATGTCAGGCGTATTTTCACAGCTTGTGGCTCATCAACACAAATTAGCTTTCTCACAAAATATTTCAATTTATTCCACCCTAGATATCTTCAATATTACCTTTAGGAATGTGACCCATGAGTAACTCAAGTTATCACATAGTGTTATCTCAAGGCTGCATTGCTCAAACCCATTACCAGAGTAGTTATAGCAACCAGGCCTGGCCTGGCCTGGCACACCAGTTTTCAGGGTTTTTACAGCTACCTTTACTCTAGTGGAGCCTAGCTTGCCAGGTTATAGCAGCTGCTAAATATCAGCTGGGGGTGTTGGGAACCCCTAGTGAGTTTTACAGCCAATTTTACACCTATAGTTACCATCAAACTACTTCATTGAATATCTAGTGTGGAATAAACCCATTATTGCACTCTGTCAGAGTGATATGCTAGGTATTACACTCTCAGGCTTTATTTTTGCTCCTCTTTGTCTCATGAAAATAAATTACACTGCTCATGAAATATTTCACCATATCCCATTCTGACTCATGTACTAAATACTGCCATTAGACTATCTGAATAACCAGTAGCGTTTTACAACAATCATATCTACTAAAATAAAAGCCAATGATTTAAAATTACTTCTGATAAAAGACTTTCAATACCATAGCAACCATTCACCAACATTTTGCAACTTGAAAAACAAAAGTATTATTGCAAGGTTTTGAACCTAAGTAGTTTTTTAGACTTAAGTGTGATCTCTTACATTTATAGACAACCTAATTTAAAGGGGTAGATAATTATGTACTACATGTATACTTACAATTCTTCTTGTTGGTGTCCAAGTTCCTCACACTTCTATGCTCACTTGAATCTCCACTATCAGCTGAAATAGTCTAATTGTATTAAAGGTATATAAATTGTTGCTACCAATCATTTTGCACTACAATGTCATTCTAAATGGAAAGTTAAACACTTACTCTGGTATCTCTGCTATCTAGACTGCTTCTCATTGGCAATATTTCTTCATCCTTTTCAGGTACTATTTGGCCTTCTTTATTAACCTTTCTACACGGATATTGCAAATTACCTGGACAATTATAAAACGGTGTTAACATAGCTAAACCAAAACAAAAAACTACATAGAAATGAAGTGTTTTAAGTTATTCACTTTATAGTTTTAAACACTTCAAATGCAATGAAGAACCAGAAGAGTGAACTCTAAGTGCTACTCTACACTAGTTACGCTTCTATAAAGCTCATGGAATGAAATGCAGTCTTCATAAAGAAGTTAAATATGCAAGGGACACTTACTGGAAGATTTATCACCAAAGTTCAATTTTACTTAGTACAAAGTAACTCTACCTTGGGTAAAAGGAAAGTATTGGCTCACATGATGACTTCACAATAGGGGACATTACTGACAAAATCTATTACTTAAGTAAAAGCTGATTGTTTCACGCTTTCTCAAAAATAGCACAATTAAAAAACTTGAACCGTCATTCTGTGTAAGTTCTTTAAACTTACAGGCAGAGAGATAGACATACAGACAAACAGACAGACAGACAGACAGACAGACAGACTAACTGACAGGCTGACACTCAGATGGACAAGACAGACTGACTGACTGATTCACAAAAACACTATGAAACTTTTCTCGCACATGTGCACTGTGAACTAATGCATGCATCCACCATTCTATGAAAAGTTCAACTGAAAATAATCGTTTGTGATTTTTAAAAGTCTGTGATGTGGTCATCGTCATCATACTATTGTGTTTACTTCAATTCTACTCAATTAACTCAAGTCTTGCTAACAACAATCATTTTTTAGTACAAGTGAACCATGTATACATTTTTGCTTACTTTGCTTCAAATCTGCTGGATCATCATCACAATCCCTCACAAGTCTCTGACAGTTACTAAATTCTTTATCAACTTCTTTCTTAACATTGATTCCACCTAATAATTGCAAAACATAATGAAGCACATCATCAAACATCGCCCACAACAAAGTTATTCAGTCACTTTCACAGGTATGCTGATTTATAGAATACTTTTATTTGAAATTGAAATCAATGGAAGTTAATTGGAATAACTACACTAGATAGCTTTTTAAAATCGCAATTTCTTGTAGTTACATTTTCTAAATTTGAATAATTATTCTAAGTTATAATCAAATTGGGAAATACAAATAGTTCCTGACAAATCTCTACTACCACTTATTTGTACTACTAAATACTTACTATTCTTCTGGTTTGTGTTCAAGTTCATCACAATTGTATGTATGAATGGATGTCCTTGATTAAATGTAGTATTCTAATTGAAAAAAACAACAACTTAATAGTGGCTGCAAATCATTTGGAAGGGTGAGCATATTATACATTGAAAAGTTAAAACTTACTCTAGTGTCTTTGCCATTTAGAATTCTTCTCATTAGTAATATTTCTTCATCTTTTTGATTTTGGCCTTTCTTATTGGCAGTTGCCCCTAGATATCACAAAATACTTTGAGAATTGTAATATTAATAATGTTGGCTTGCAAGCAAAGTAAAAACACTCAGATATTAACTGAAGTATGTGCCCCTATGTAGTACATGATCGATGATAATATACTACTGAGACATAAGAAATTCTGTATGATCAAGTCTATTGCATCTATTTCTGAAAATAAACTACTTAGTACAAAAAAAAACAATTGACAAATAATCTTTGATAAGACTACAGACAAGTGTTTGAAATCAGAAGAAAAAGACATTGCACAAGATGACTCCGTATTTTCCATGCAATACTTCTGTCACATTAACTTGCCCATTATTGTTAATAAACTCAGTTTTGAGTCGCTCAGTTGCTATATCTAAGTTAAGACTAACCTTTCATCAGTGTTGATCTAATCAAACATATTCTCACAATGCCATTGGTAAACATAACAATTAGGAGAAGCATCAAAGCCATCACAACTGAACAAAAATCGAGAGTCTGCAAGTTAAGAAATAATGTATGAATATTACAGTTTGATCTACATGTGTAGTATTTACATGTTTCATAGGATCCGTAGCAGGTGCAAGTTCCATATTTGATTTCTGTGACACATTCTTAGATTGTGAATGAAGAGTCGTAACATTCTAAGATATTAAATACAATGGTAATGTAAAGTGTATAGATAGTAAACTTATATAAAGAATGTTTACATAAATAAGACATCTAAATACCATCTACAAAACGCTATACTGCCAAAACACCAATAAATTATTATTACAGTTTAGTAAAGACGTAGGAGACATTTCTTATGTCAACTTACATCAAGCTTCCATAAGTGAGAAGGACATTGTGAAGTATCTGGCTGAAGAATGTTCTCTTCATGTGTATAATTTGAATAAATATCCCTTGCAGGTTCTACCAGTCGGTAATAGTTATCTTCCGTGGCATGATAAAAATAGTCTAAACAAATAATTTAAAATGTGGCTTTTTATCAACCGGCTATCAGTTGGGCTATATATTATATAATACATGCTATCTATGCAGACAAAAACACAATAATCAATAAAACTTGTACATACATACATTGTTTGTTTTGCTATATAAAGCCCTACTAGTACTGTAATAAATAAATTGTTGTATACAAATTTAATTATATTCAATAGCTATGGCTAAACATAACAAACACTAGTCAAATACATAGCTCTTACCTTTCCCAACATCGCCATTGATTTTGTCACCGATTTCTTCTCCAGAATCTCTTATGGGAGTTCCACTAGAGATAAACAGCCAAAGTAAAAGTAAGTTTCTCCGATTCTTTTTAAAAATCCTTATTGAGTGCATCAGTAATCGTACTGCTAACATTTTTAATCCGTATTGTAAAATAACTAGACACACACTGGCGTCGTTTCCAGCAGACGCCATGTAATAGTAGCGCGGTGGTATTTTTGGATCCTGCCCACTTTCCCCACTTATACAGTCGCCGTTTCCTCTATCATTGGGACCGTTCAGCAGTTGGATTTATAATATCCGGCACATCTGAGTGGCACTATTTCCAGTATGCAATAGCAAAGCCATGTCCAATAATGGAGGAGGGTGTTTTGTACATTGTTCTGGCAAAAATTTAAGTGATTCAGTCATTCTCAGCTGAAATAATTATAACAATAGCTAATTTTTCTCGTTCTATCAGCCAATATTGTTAATTAAAACTTAACCCGATGTTTCTACTTAAGTTGCTCCCCCCCCTGAAGGGGACTCCGCCTGAAGTTGAAACGGCATTGACTGATAGAACCAGAAAAATATGCTAATATTAAAAATTTAAGTAGCTACAACATACTAGAGGTAAGTCAATAGTGGCTAATTCGGAAAAGCTAACAGCCAGACACTTTAGGAAACCGCTACGCTGGGAAGAAGCTTGTATAAAACCGTCCAAAAGACAAATGCTAAATAGCTGTAGTGAATTCTTACTGCTTTTAGATTTCAAAGTGTGAATGCAATTTGCTGAGGAATAACTGATTACATCATTTGAGGTCTTGAGACTAGTTTTGCAGTATACTTGGATGACGTTGTAATCTTCACTGAGACTTGGGAAAAACACATCTATCTTGAGCTGGATACTGTAGGAAAAAGATCATAAAAGCAGTGCCTTTCTCTGATTAGACCAACAAATTCCTACCAGATAGGGTCAGGTCAATTGAAGTCAGGAATGTGAAGATATCTTCCTGTCTCGGAAAAAAGCTTTGTGTCACTTATCAATACCGCAAAATCCTGATTTCAGCAAGGAATTCATGCTGAAAACAGATGCTAGTGAACGTGGTGCAGGAGCTGTAATAAGCCAATAAGGAGATGAAGGAATTGGCAGGCCTGTTGCTATTTTAGTAGGACATTACTCCCTAGTAAGACTAGTTATTCAATCATCAAGAAAGAATGTATAGCTTAGTTTTATTGCACATGAGTTATCACGTAGATGATGATCAGACTATTATATTTTGTTTTCTCTGTGTTGTTGAGTTCTATTATCCATTGCCAAATAATTGTTATTCTTATTATTTCCAATAAAATGTTCTTGTGCTGGTACTTCACACTTGGCAACTGACTTTTATAGTGCAGTGAAGGCAAACTGTTATTCTGTTGTTCTGTTTCATATGACAACTCACATTGGCAGCAGATACTACCAGCAAGAGAAGAGACATTAAAAAGATCATAATGTAGGCCGTACCAGCAACCCAACACCTTTCATTTTAATCTGGTGGGCTAGATATTTTATCCACGCTGATATTTAAATTTTTAATTAGGGGATCATCACAGCAACACCAATAGTAATCATTAAAATGATTTAAAAAATCTCATAGCCTCAATTCATGTTGATTCTAAAAATATTAACATAATGAAATTATTTTACACACATGCTGTATCAACCTACTTCTTCAGAACAACATTGTGATACTCAAGGAAGAATTTGCACTCATCTGCTTCCTTCTAATCCTAAGCATATCTTAAGTTGTATTTTTCCAGTCTCACCTAACTCAGTTACCTGGAATATGTTTAACCTCAAGCTTATGTGAAGAGATTTAAATGACTAGTTACTATAGAGTAGTGAACCACACCCTCTCTGATCTGGTCAATCAAGCAAGCCAAAAAATGTTTAAAGCAGTTCACAGAGATAGAACATTGCTGAACTAGTTACAATAACATTATTGGGCAATCCTTCAAATTCCAGATTACTAAATTCACAAACAATTGAATATAAAATTTCGCAACACTTTCATTAAATTTTATACAATATATGATATATAAATATTTGATCTTTGGTGGCTATGAATCACATTAGGTGTTGCATGAATCTTTGCCATGACAAAGAATGCACCTAAAATAAGACAAAAAAAAGTAACGAAGTGATTTATAGAACAAAGTGTAAAAAGGTCATGACATGATCTAATTTATCAATGATTGTCACAGAAAATTTATGAATGATTCATTATTATTATTATTATTATTATTATTATTATTATTATTATTATTATTATTATTATTATTATTATTATTATTAGTATTATTATTATTATTGTGACACTAATTCAGAAGATAAGGGTATAGCTGAGTAAATCTTTAACTTGTACAATTTTACATTTTATATAAAGCATAGACAAAATCATTTTCAGGAAGTTTGTTTCACGATTATTTCTCATAATGGCTATGCAGTCCAATTAAAATTTTTGTGATAATTGTAAGCTTTTCTTTTCTGTTTTTTTTAATAAGAATGCCAATGTCTTTTTTACATAAAAGTGAAAGCTTGATAGCAGTTAGTTACAAGTCTATCTAATTTCCTAATCCATGCAGTGAATACAAATGTAGCTATATACCAAAATTATATCCTGGTATAAGTCAACACGATGGTGGTAGAGTTCTGAAAGTTTTTGTTTAGATTAATATAATATTAACTTGTAATTTATCCTGAAATATGGGATATAAAAGGAACTTCAAAACCTATAGATATTATTATATTTCATTTAAGGTATTGTTAAATACAATTGAACTGGAAGTTGGATATCTTGTGATAACTCATAGTATGGTCGTGTATTATTCAATTACGTCAAAAGAATAAAATATTCAATAACATGTTACCTTCAATATCTTCATCATTGATTATAAGATTGCATTGGCTATCTTGGGATAGGCTCCCTTAAAAAGTCTTTCATATTTGTATTGTCTTGGTGTGATAAAGCACAATGATCTGTAAAGAGTATTTTTAGAAAATTGTTCAAATTTTATGAAAAATTATCATTTGATAAACTCTATAAAGTCAATTTGTATTTACTTGAATAATATTAATTGTCGAAAGAATAGTGAATTTAAGCCTAAACATGCTGTCTTTCTAACCACATGATTATGCTAGAGAAATGACATAGCTAATCATGATGCATATCAAGCTAAGACATTAATAATTGATTGTTTTAATTTATACCTAGTAAAATACCTAGTAAAATGTAAAAATGTATTCAATTTATCTTCAAGACCTCCACTAGTGTATAAATTTGGTTTGCTTAGGTTTGACCTTGATTTGAGTGTTGAAGTATACTAACCTGCATAAGTAAAGATACTGAGGCCAAAATGATTATTGATACTTCGAAAAAAATAAAAATGAGATACTATGCACAATATTTATATATCATCTGTATCAGGAGATTCAATCGGCCTGCAGATATCTCATCTTATGTAAATAGCCATGAGCATTATTATTATTTTACAGCAATTTACTTTCAATATTTTTGTTAGAATATGGGATAATTTATTTGTTAATTCAATCAAAATTTGACCATTTTATTAATAGTATCGATCAATGTTGTAAAACTAGATATTACAATGCTGAAAAGGAAAATAAAACTTTACCTCTTATATCTTCATATGGATATAAGATAGTTTGCACAGGGTCAAGTTTCGATGAACAATGCATTTTTAATAGATTGTATAAAGTGCAAGATTCCAACACTAGTGTTATGAAATCCTAGTGATATGAAATCTAAGATTGAATCATGCACAATATATAACCTATTAAAACGCATAGGTCATCGAAACTTGACCCTGTCCAAACCATCTTAACTTGACCCTGTGAAATTCTTGTTCGAAATGCTTGCCTGTATCATAATATTAAGACACATCGTTACAAATCTATTGCTAAAATTACCTTCAATGTTTTTATAGAAAATTCATGAAAATCATTTCACATAGAATTCTATTGTTTCAGTTGCATTTTATTATATTATATCATTGTACACGATTCGATCCAAGATTTCATAAGTAGAGAACTTTGATGAACCTCTTCATGAAATGTTGGCCTGTGATATGAATCAAGAGATTCGATATACTCTGAATAATTGTGCTTGAATTTAAACTTGAATCGTCTTATTCAGCTGCATCACTGCGTTGACTTGTATTATTTATCTTAAAATTGCCTTTGATTTTCTATCATCTTCTTCAGTTGAAGCACATAGATCTGTACAGTTACAAATTGTTCAAACTTAATTTAGCTAGTTCGACACCGTATCTATATACCGAAGATTATCTGTACCTTTCATTTAGTTTACTCAAGTGGATATAATATAGTGACCAAAAAATGTTATGAGAAGGAAAAAAAATACAGATTTTGTCAAACTTTTTTTTAATTTAACACACACACACACGTATGTTAACTCATTGCCAACTTTCATGGTAAAACAATCCTACCTCAAACATTGCTTTAGTTGAAACTGGTAAAGAGTTCAGTCCAATAGTAGTACACTCACTGTAACATGTTATTTAAAAGTAATATCATTAGCAATAATGCATGGTTGGTAAACACATCTAATGTATGTATAAAATTAAATGCCACATTACACTACCTAATACTGATAAAGAGTACTAAAACAAAGGCACATCGGTTCAGTCAACTTTGATCAAGCTGGAACTTCTCGTCTTCTAAAAAAAATTAGCTGAAAATATGATAAATTAGCACAAAAAAGGTCTTATATCATTGTTCTATGTAAGTTAAAACTTAATCAAACAGTTCATCATAAGCAATATCCAAAACCAGAGCTTCAGATAGACAAACAGGCAGGATGACTAATACAACCTGAGGTTTAATATATACAATTCCATGTTTGAGTTTTTAAGTTGCTTTTTTTTTTTTTTAAAGAACAAAAGCAACAGTTAGATGAATATGAAAAGATGAAGTGTTCAGAGAAAAATACTGAATTATTGAAATTGCTTATTTAAGGAACGAAATTTGAGGTAGCTCCCCCTCGTTAGATTTTCCAGTAATTTTCTTTGCAGTTTTTTTTGTGTTTATTGTGATACCAACAATTTCATTTGAATAATATTTAAATAAATTTTAGCTGACCATTACCTCTATATTATCCTCTTTCTTTCCACAACTAGTACCACTTTGTTTGTATTCAATGATATTATTTTAAACTGTCCAGCAAGAAGAGGCCTGTATTCCAACACAGTCCCAGTAGAACAGAAGACGGTGTAGTACTTCCTTTAAAACTGAGTCCTAGAACAAGAGAACAACCCCCAAATTTTGTAAATGTTCTACAGTCGATGGGGAGCGAGTTACATAATAGTTAATTTTTTTTAAATGGTAACTAAGCAAACTCTATGAAGTATCAAATAGCTATTTACTAGTCAATCAAAAAGTGACATCGACGATCGCCACCTCCAAGTGTAAGTCCTGAGGCTATAATGGCTGAGCGCGGGTGAAATGCAGATCAAACGGTTGATTGTCCGCCTGCATTTGCGATTCCTGTGTAACAATGTTTAAGTTATAGTTACTAGTGATGTGCTTGAGCACAAATGGCGAGCGAGCCTAAAGACTATAATATTTTTATATGAATAATTTTGACTTCTAACACAAAAGCTACTGAAAATAAGGTCCAGTTTGTTTATTTAGCATACAGGGTAAAGGGATTTCAGTGCCATAGTAACAACTAACTCTCTGCAACTGCTTGAATTGAAGGGAAAAAAACAACAACAAAACAATACACCTTATTTAAAAGTTTTCTTTGTGATATTCTTTAGCTAAGTAGTGGTTGTAACACACAATGCTTTGACACAACTGGACATGCACCTACACAGACTTACCTTCGCGGTAGTCTAGTGGACAATGTATTTTCAAGTAAATACTGTTGCGCAGGGCTTATAACCATGACAAAGAGCGCATTGACTTACCACCGCCACTAACTCGAATAGAAATGGAAGTCCCTTAAGTTTTCAAGTTTTAACTGCACCCGCAAAAGAATTCAAAAAGGTAAACAATTCAATTTCTAGGGTGATACTGGTACTGATCGATAAACAGAGGATTCTATTTAGTGAAGTTCGGGACGGGGTTGACAACCGAACTAACTAAAAAACCCGAGGGTCAAAGTACAAAAATGCCTTACATACGTCCATACATATATACACAAATAAACTAGTGGTGTGCTTGAGCACAAATGGCGAGCGAGCCTGATAGTTAGGTAATATAAAAGTATTGTTACTATGTTTTAGCTTAGTTCATGCAAACACTATAATAGCAGTTATGACCTTTTATTTCAGCAAACAAGTACAAAATCACTCTCTTACCTGATTAATGATAACTTTTGTAGTATCAAACATCTGCCATTCTGATAATCTCAATCACCAGTATCTCTTGAACAAGCTTTCAGCTACGATAAAAAATAAACCAGTGTTATTAGCTATTTGTAATTTTAGCCAACAAATATGGAATTACTACTTACCTCATTCTTGAGTATTGATAACTTCTGTAGTATCATTGAAGTTACTTTGGCCATCTGAATTACCTTGAATTCTTGACAACAAGCTCCTCACCTACAAAAACAAAGACAATCAATTTTAGCACACAAATACAAATCACTTTCTTACCTCATTTTCTTGAGCAGTGGTAACTTTTGTAGTACCAAATTTGAGTCCTTCTGACTATTTGAATTTACCAGTCACTGTTGACAACAAGCTCTTAGCTATAAAAAAGAAAGGCCAGAGTTATTTTGCATATTAAGCTAACCAATATGGAATTGCGTACTTACCTCGCATCCCTCGAGTAGTAGTAGCTTCCTTAGCATTAATACTTTATGTGCTTACATACGCTTTTCAGAAGTAATGATAGTTCTCTTAGTACTGACTACAGGTGGCTCTTGACAACTAGTAACAAGCTGCACTTAGCCTGAAAAAAGGTGAAGTTTTGGATTTAAATCTGGTAAAGGGTCTTCAATGTCATAGTAACCAATCGAATCAACTTTTTGTTTCTTGAAAAGCAAGCGTTTTCGCAGGAATTTTCTCACACTTTGGAGCTTAAGTATAAAGTAAGGCTTGCTTAATGCTGTAGTTTCAGAATAAACTGGGGTCAAGCCTAAAAAGCCGTGTTTTTTGAAGAAAAAACATTCCCCGCGCGCGCGTTTAAAGGGCATACGTACAATCCATACATACATACATATATATATTACATATATACATATAACATATACCCGATTTTGCATTATCCTCCGCAAATACTGTCTCGCTCGCTCACCAACTAGTGGTGTGCTTGAGCACATATGGCGAGCGAGCCTAAAGACTATATGTGGGTTGGCGATCACAGGCCACGGAGAACCTTGATTGGCTCGATCGGTAAAGGCTATAAGCCTGAAGGTAAGTCGCCAGAGGTAGAGAAGTTCGACACACACTTACTCATACGCTCTGGTGACCTGCTGCCACCAGAGTTCGCCCTCCGCACCCTTTGACAGAGTATTAATCTGTAACTAACAGAATGGGAATATAGGGGGAACTGAACTGACGCATGCGTGACTAAGGTTTATAAGTTCCAAGTCACGCATGCACACATATAAATGGGGGTGTGGTCCACGGAATACATCCGGACACAAAATACACAACATGACCTGCGCCTACACTAAAATAACAAAAATACAGAAATACATACAATGCTTATAATACACACATAAATGTCCTTGTATGACACACACACAAATGTTCTTAATCTTCATGCTTTCTCTTCTATCTTCTCTCTGTCTTCATCTCTTTCTCTTTATTTCTCCTTGTCTATCATCTTCTCTGTCTCACTTCTCATTCCTCCCCCACACTATACTATTTTTGTTGACTTCTAACACTGAAGCTACTGAAAATAAGGTCCAGTTTTTTAATTTAGCATACAGGGTAAAGGGATTTCAGTGCCATAGTAACAACTCTCTGCAACTGCTTGAATTGAAGGAAAAAACAACAATAACAAAACAATACACGTTATTTACAAGTTTTCTTTGTGATATTCTTTAGCTAAGTAGTGGTTGTAACACACAATGCTTTGACACAGCTGGACATGCACCTACACAGACTTACCTTCGCAGTAGTCTAGTGGACAATGTATTTTCAGGTAAATACTGTGAGCACGGCTTATAACCATGACAAAGAGCGCATTGACTTACCACCGCCACTAACTCGAATAGAAATGGAAGTCCTTTAAGTTGTCAAGTTTGAACTGCACCTGCAAAAGAATTCAAAACGGTAAACAATTCAATTTCTAGGGTGATACGGGTACTGATCGATAAACCAGAGGATTCTGTTTAGTGCAATTTGGGACGGGGTCGACCACATAACTAACGCAAAAACGCGAGGGTCAAAGTACAAAATGACATACGTACGTCCTAACATATATACAAATAAACTAGTGGTGTGCTTGAGCACAAATGGCGAGCGAGCCTGATAGTCAGGTAACATAAAATGTTACTATGTTTTAGCTTACTTCATGCAAACACTATAATAGCAGTTATGACATTTGATTTCAGCAAACAAATAAAAAATCACTGTCTTACCTTATTAATGGTAACTTTTGTAGTATCAAACATCTGCCATTCTGATAATATCAATAACCAGTAACTCTTGAACAAGCTCTCAGCTACGATAAAAAATAAACCAGTGTTATAATTTGTAATTTTAGCCAACAAATATGGAATTACTACTTACATCATTCTTGCGTATTGATAACTTCTGTAGTATCAAATTGAAGTTACTTTGACCATCTGAATTACCTTGAATTCTTGACAACAAGCTCTCACCTACAAAAACAAAAGACACACAAATACAAAATTACTTTCTTACCTCATTTTCTTCAGCAGTGGTAACTTTTGTAGTACCAAATTTGAGTCCTTCTGACTATTTGAATTTACCAGTCACTGTTGACAACAAGCTCTTAGCTATAAAAAAGAAAGGCCAGAGTTATTTTGCATATTAAGCTGCTAACAAATATGGAATTGCGTACTTATCTCGGCATCCCTCGAGTAGTAGTAGCTTCCTTAGCATTATACTTTATGTGCTTACATACACTTTTCAGAAGTAGTGATAGCTCTTAGTACTGACTACAGGTGGCTCTTGACAACTAGTAACAAGCCGCACTTAGCCGAAAAAAAGGCGAAGTTTTGAATTTAAATCTGGTAAAGGGTCTTCAATGTCATAGTAACCAATCGAATAAACTTTTTGTTTCTTGAAAAGCAAGCGTTTTCGCAGGAATTTTCTCACACTTTGGAGATTAAGTATAAAGTAAGACTTGCTTAATGCTGTAGTTTCAGAATAAACTGGGGTCAAGCCTAAAAAGCCGTGTTTTTTTAAGAAAAAAACGTTCCCCGCGCGCGCGTTTAAAGGGCATACGTACAATCCATACATACATACCTACATATATATTATATATAACATATACCCGATTTTGCATTATCCACCCCTAATACTGTCTCGCTCGCTTCGCTCGCTCGCCAATAAATAAACATCCCCGATTTTCGATTGTGTTACCCCTGTAAGTGTCTCGCTCGCTACGCTCGCTCGCCAATAAATAAATAAATAAATTAACATCCCGGATTTTCGATTGTGTTACCCCTGTAAGTACGTACGTCCAAACATATATACAAACTAGTGGTGCGCTCGAATAGCGCAAATGCATGGCGAGCGAGCAGACTCTAAATAGGACAGAAATTACATCTAACTGTAGTGCACAGTGTAACCCTTTCCATTCTCAGTTAGCATCAGAGAATCTAAAGTCTCTGATCCCAGACTAAACTAACAGAATTACCTGAATAAACTTCGAAAGCAGTGGCAAAGAAACGCAGCTTGAGAAAGACTTCACAATTGTTTCAAGAAGAGAGTAGCTGTAAACTTTTTGGTTGAAACAAAGTTGCGTAAGGCAGGGCAGCAGGATTCTCCGCGCTCGTTAATTGAAAAATACTGGAACTGTGAACGCTTTACCTAACTTACGTAATTAGGAGCGCGGGCGAAAACAGAAGTCTCACGCACCCCATAAACAGATAAATAAATATAGCGAAATCTCGATTGAGTTACCCCTGATAGTGTCTCGCTCGCTACGCTCGCTCGCCAAATATGTTACTATTTTTAGATTACTTCATGCAAACACTATAATAGCAGTTATGACATTTGATTTCAGCAAACAAATACAAAATCAATCTCTTACCTGATTAATGGTAACTTTTGTAGTATCAAACATCAACCATTCTGATAATCTCGATCACCAGTAACTCTTGAACAAGCTACGATAAAAAATAAACCAGTGTTATTATTTGTAATTTTAGCCAACAAATATGGTATTACTACTTACATCATTCTTGAGTATTGATAACTTCTGTAGTATCAAATTGAAGTTACTTTGACCATCTGAATTACCTTGAATTCTTGACAACAAGCTCTCGCTTACAAAAACAAAAGACAATCAATTTTAGCACACAAATACAAAATTAATTTCTTACCTCATTTTCTTGAGCAGTGGTAACTTTTGTAGTACCAAATTTGAGCCAATCTGACTGTTTGAATTTACCAGTCACTGTTGACAATAAGCTCCTTAGCTACAAAAAAGAAAGGCCAGTGTTAATTTTGCATATTTAGCTAACAAATATGGAATTACATACTTACCTCAGCTTCCCTCGAGAAGTAGTAGCTTCCTTAGCATTAATACTATGGCATTCTGACTACTAACAGCTCTTGACAACCAACAACCGGCACTCCGTATCCCCCCATAAAACGGCGGAGTTTTGAAATTAAGTCTGGAAAAGGGTCTTCAATGCCATAGTAACCTGTCGAATCGACTCTTTGTTTCTTGAAAAGTAAGCATTTTCGCAGGAATTTTCTCACACTTTGGAGCTTAAGTATAAAGTAAGGCTTGCTTAATGCTGTAGTTTCAGAATAAACTGGGGTCAAGCCTAAAAAGCCGTGTTTTTTTGGATAAATAAGTTTCCCGCACGCGCGTTTAAAGGGCATACGTACCATCCCACATACATATTATATACATATAACATATACCCGATTTTGCATTATCCACCCCTAATACTGTCTCGCTCGCTTCGCTCGCTCGCCAATAAACTAGTGTTGCGCTTGAGCACAAATGGCGAGCGAGCCTAAAGACTATACTATTTTTATTTTGGCTGCGCATTCACGAGTCTAAGTGTTCATGGCGTAAACATTATCCAGTGCTGTCCTTCATGGTATCTGGCCACCTGCATTGTGAATACGACAGACTGAGTGGTCTCCTCGGTTTGCCACCATGTTGTAAGTCGCAGTGGGACAGAATTACCAAGAAATTGGAGGAAACCGTCACAGACTTGGCAGAGTGGTCCTGTGGTCAGGTAAGAAGTGAGATTGTGAATCGGGGAGATAGTAAAAGGTGGATGGCCTCTTTTAATGGCTTTTACCTGACCTGGGGCCAGGTGGCTGATGAAGAAGATCATCTGCGTTTCGAGGAGTTTGAATCAGTGCTAATAGAAGTCGACGCTTCCCTCAACAGCAGACCTATTGTTGCCATGGGAACTACGGAGCCTAATGCTGATTTGACTCTCACTCCTGGCCATTTCCTCATCGGCAGGCCTCTATGAGCCCCGCCCTCTAAACCTGCAAGTACAGCACAGCTGTCTCACCTCAGACATTGGCAGCTTAACCCTTTCGTTCCGGATCCCGCTTTGAAGCGGGTGAAGACCGATTAACTTTTCCGAATTTTTTAAAATAGTTACTTTATAGCTGTAACCTTCAGATTGCATACACAGGTGCCCAATGCATTGGAGAAGCATCTAAAATAGCTTTCAGCCAGGACTGCTTCGACAGTACCTCACAGCAGTTGCGTTTATTTCTTCCTCGGCAAAAAAAAAAAACATCGGTTCTCCGTCGAATTTAAAAAAGTTACCTTCTTCACAGCAGCTTCATTTATGGATCCTGACATCTCCAGAGCTTTGTAGAAGCAGCAAAAAATTGCTTGAGCTCAGTAGCCTTCCGTAACACATTGAAACAACCGCTTCTTTGCCGACCAAGACTTTGCGGTTTGACTTACTGTCTTCTCCATTTTTTATAAAATCGCCAGTTCAACTGGGGACCTCCCTATTACGTACAGTCTTATGTAATGCTTATTACATCATAGGATAAAAGTGAGCGTGTCGTGTGACCCCGGTAACTATGCAAAAAAAAATTTTTTTCAAAGTCATTTTTTGGAAGATGGCGTCTACAAGTTACAATGCGGTGCAAGTTTTAGACTTGCTTGATGCTGACTCTAGCGACTCAGGATCAAGCGGAGAGAAGGGAGACGACATCTAGGGCTATAGGAGGCCCTGTATCAGGGTTGGTGGACCAGACCCCGTCAACTCTGATACTGAAAATGGGAGTCAAGAAGATGATCGAGGTAAGCTTGTCTTTCTCTTGAAAAATAGCAAGCTTCTGTTGTGGAAAGGACTTATTTATAGCTATATTGAGATAGAGTAAGCTGTTTAGCTATAATATATATATATTTCATTGAGTTTTGAGATTTGAAAGTGGCTTGTGGTTTTTTGAACAAATTCTAATTTTCAAAAAATTAAAAAAAGTTTTTACCACATATACTACTAGGACCAGATGTGAATGCAGTCACCGACCCCGATTACGCAGATGAGGCGACAGGAGCAGAGTCTTCCAGTCATGAAGGAGAGGATACCAGACCTGAGTCTTCCAATGATGAAACACGAATAGGCAGCAGGTTCCAGTGATGAAGAAGAGGAAGTGGCTCCTCCTGCTCCGAGTTCTGGACGTCCTCGCGGTCGGAGAAGGCGGGAATCGAAGAACAAGAGTCAGGTGGATGAGGTAGGGGGAGAGTGGAAGAAAGATGACAACACACCCATTGATATTCCATAATCTTTTGTGTGAAGGACCACAGACTTTGATTTTTGTGGCTGCTCCTCCCCCCCCCCCTGAACATCCCAAAAGTTGTAATATGTATTGTTATTGTCGTTGTCGTTGTCTGTGTTTTTGTGCTGTTGTAGTGGAGCTTCACACTCGATGTATATGTGTGTGCGTGGAGTTGAAATGTTATTCTGGCGCTTCCAGATCTAACCGGGGAGGGAACAAACTCGGGGGGGCGAGGGGGGTCTTTTTCAATCGGGGCTACTATGCCCATGTAAGTTGAATTTCATGTGTGTGTGTGTGTGTGTACACCAGTCAATTTATGTATAATAAATTATACATTTATTTTTATGATGTGTATTCACCTGCAGCTTCTTTTTTCTTGTGTGTGTGTGTGTATGTGTGTGCGTGTATTTGTGGAAAGAGAGAGAGCAGCCATGGACAAACAGTATGTGGCGCTTCCGGATCCAACCTGGGAGAGAACGAACTCGAGGGGTCTTTTTCGGTCTGTGACATCATCCATGCCGGGTAAGTTGAATTTCATTTCAACTTACTGATATTTGGGTGTCCAGCTGGAGCGGAGGGGGGAGGGGGGTGGGGGTTATGGTACAAGAATGTCAGTGAAAAGTAATGACGGGGGAGGGGGGGAGCAAATCAGGCCAGCTGTTATGTTACAAATATCATTGTTGTCTGTGTTTTTTTGGTATTGTATGGAGGTTCCGGATCCTAACCTGGGAGGGATCGTTCAGTCTGTGACACCATCCATGCCGGGTAAGTTGAATTCCACGTGTGTGCTTGTACTGCTTTTCATTTTCAAATTACACTTTCTCAATACAACAGTGATTGTTTCTCTCATGGACAGTGTGGAGTATACATACCAGGGGTTCATACAGTGGGAGGCTAGCCGTGGGATCCCCACCTAGAATTTTGGGAGTTGAATAGAAATAAACATTTTGGAAGCATTTATTTTTGGTCTGATATTGTATCCCATTATGTTCCTATCATTACTGAGCCATTAAATGCATAGGATCGAACACTGATCAGTGTGAAGTATAGACTCTTATGCAAAGATGTGCATCAAAGTAGTGTAGGTTCCAAAAAATGAGTGTGGCGAAGTACACTCGGAGCCCCCCCCCCACTCCCCAAACAAAAATCCTGTATGAAACCGCATACAATACATCATAAAGTTGCAATTATATAGGAGCATGAATAATTTGTTGTTGGTATTACAAATATCTTTGTTGTCTGTGTTTTTGTGTATATGAAATTGTTTTGTAGTGGAGCTCGACGTCCGATGGCATATGTTCCTTGTGGACACTCATAGATGTCTCCTACATGATCACAATCAGCACCACACACAACAAACAACATATTTTATTGTTGAACAAATATAATATTGGTATAAAATGCATCAAACAATATTATTTCTATTTTATTTTATTTTTTTATTACATTACGTACAAGATTAAGTTGCTACTATATTGTATCAGTAACAGTTGGTCTTCATGCAAAGGGATAGTAACCCAAACATAGTAGGACTAGTTTGACTTTAAACCCCCTGCAGATTAAGTTTTTTTTTTAACCAGCTAAACTAATTATAACAGTTTTAGTTGAATGACTGCAAAAGAGGTAGGTTTCAAATATATCCAGTATTCAAGTATATCTAGTAACCTAGAAATGGTTAGTAGAATGGTGGTGTAGCTTGCCTTATACAGCTCTAGGTAAGAGGTAAACAGCTTTAGAAATGCCTCCAAATCTAAGATTAGCGTTTTGTACAAGTTCTGATGGCACACGTGATCCGTTACCAATCCCGGTAGAATTATTTTATCAATGGTTTAACTGTTTGATCTACATTTCACGCACGCTCGATCATTTTAGCCTCGGGTTTTACACTTGTAAATCACCGATCGTCGCTGTCTCTTGTTGTTTAACTAGTAAATATGTTTGATACTTTGTAGCGTTTGCTTAGTTACCATTTTAAAAATTAACTATTGTGTAACTCGCTCTGCATCAACCGTACAAATTTGTCCGTTGATCTATTGCAAAAGAAGTTCCAGTCTTCCTCTATACTGGCTAAAGGAAATACAGCACAGTCATCTGTTTTACTAGGTTAACAGCACGCCCCAACAGACTGTGTTTGAGTAAGGGTCTTCTTCTTGCTGGACAGTTCCAAACAAAATTATAATTGAGTGCAGACAAAGTGTCATTTGTTACGGAAAGAAAGGGGATAATTAAATAGGTAAGAAAGGGGATAATAAAATAAAAAAAGTCGATAACAACATAGAGGTATTAATTAGCTAAACATTATCTAACTATTTAAATAATGAAGTAGTTGGCATTACAACTAACATAAAAACTGTAAAGAAAATGCAATATTAGTAACTTAGCAATAAATATTTTGCATTTTAACTTAGTTATTATGTAACATTTTATTTCAAAAAAATTGTCAAGTCTTCTTTTTCAGTGTGAAACATTTTTGTAGATCTCATAATTTCAGTCATACTATGCACATTATTAAAAATTACTCTTTTAGCTATATATAAACATAGCTAATACATTAATTAAGCACTGAATTTATGACCTAGCTATCTCTAATTATATACACAGTCTTATGCTTACAATTAATAGAAATTTGATGAAGTATTTATATGTGAATACTAGTGTTATGAAAATTCCAGATAATATTACACTTTAATACAGTGGGAGCTACTGTGGCAGTTGCATTTAAGATTGTTCAATTAAAAAATTTGGTATATTACAAAATTCATTTGCATTTTGGAGATCTTCTGACATGACCATGTTGATTAATTATGAACTTTTACAGAACGATGATATAAGACCTTTTATTGTGCCAATTTTTTTTGAGGGGGCTGATTTGTTTTAGAAGAGGTGAAGTTCCAGCTTGTGTGGGTAATGTCACATCATAGTCACATGTGCAAATATATTCTGGCTGCCTGTGGTAGTTTAGTTTTATGCGATGGGTGAGTGTCTCTGGCCTGTTTAGCTTCTTCTCTTATGAAGATGGCATTTACATCTACTGTTCATTGCCCCAGCTATATTATTGATACATAACAGACTTGTTCTTACTTGAAAATCAATTTTGCATGTTCCTGTCAATAACAGAATACAATATGGGAAAATTATGCACTACGCCATGTTTGAAACATCTGCATGTCTCACACTGTAGGAAATGTACCTATGTAGATCGATCCAAATTTAATAACTGTAGGATATGAAGGAAATTTCAGTTTTTGCATTGTGTTGTCACATCCTATTTATTTTAACACATTTCATATGTGGCAACAGGTTAGTGATCTAAATTAACAGAACATGTGTGTCTTGGGTTTTATATAATTATAGCACTGTTTATCAGTCATGGCATCTAATTTTATATATAAATTCAACCATGCATATTTTCTGTACTTTGCCCATTATAATAATTATAATGGTTACTCTATGAAATAATTTTCTAGTATGTTACCATCTTTGGTTCACAACTAAAGAATAAATTGAGAATCAAATGTGAGACTGCTGACTGTTGTGGATCCTGTGGTGTAAAAATAGAGAGGAAGAATACATAATGAGTAAAAGAAGGTTGACAAAGAAATTGTAACAATGTAATACTACTATGAATTTTTGTTTGTCTTTTGCTAGGAAGGAGTGGCTAAACTGCATTTGTGACTTGTGGGAAATAAATAACATTGCAATCAACTCTGATTAAAATAACAATTAAATTATGCATATTCTAACAATAATATTGAATGTTTGTATTTAAAAACACAGCCATTGGCCATATTATTCATTAAAAAACAGAAAAGAAGAGTTTTCAATGTTATCACGAAAAATCCAATTGGATTGCATAGAATTAGCCTTGACTACTTCTCTGTTAACGAGCTTAGCCATTATGAGAAATAATCACGATAATAATTACTTAAACAAACTTTGTGAAAATGTTGTTGTCTTAACCGATGCATTATATACAATGTAAAATTGTACACACCAAAGATTTACTCGACTATAATTATGCTTATCTTCTGAATTAGTGTCACAGTAATAATAATAATAGTAAATCATTCATATATGCTCTGTATCAATCAATACAATGGCCATTGATAAATCAGATCATGTCGTCATGAAATTTTTTTGACTCTTTGTTCTATTATTCACTGTTTATATTTCTGTCTTATTTAGATGAAAGGACTTTCTCTTCCTGACCTGCAGGGGGTGTGGTCTAGCTAAGCTAGAGGCAGTTACCAGATTAACAGTTTAGATAATGGTTAGAATTAGGGAACAGATATAAGTCAGAGAGAGAAAAGACGATAAACAAGAAAAGATACAATACGCACATATAAGGGAAACAGATATGACATAGTTCAATGGTTTGCCGCAGTCCCATGAATCTCATTACCGCATGCGGCAATGAGATATGGAAAAGGGCGGATGACAGATGAATTAGAAAACAGATAAGAGACGGATACAATTACAGGTAAGATTAGAAATAGAATGAAAGAGAGCAAATACAACAGATAAATACACAAGACATAATCAAAGTTCAGTTCTGTGAGTGTAGTTGAGGATCGGTAACGCCGGGCTTGATTTAGAAGCTCTGTTCGGGTAGGGATCCCGAACATACTCCGGGGGGAGCAGATAAAGGAGTAGGGTTCGCAGGTTCGAGAGGAGTGGCAGAGACATCAGATGCAGTTGAGGCGGGTGGCGAGACGTCAGAGTTGTCTGGAGATGCAGTGTTGAGTGAAGCAGAGTTCTCTGTACGTTGTTTTTCGTCTGCGTCGGTGATGAGCCGAACGAGGCGATGTACTGGGCGTTGATATGATTTGCCACGACAGCTAATGGTGGCGACTCGCGAGACTCCGTCGTCTCCGGAGTGCAGTTTCTCAATGATGGCCAAGGGCCAGGATCTCGAGCGGAGGGACTCGTCTTTCACTAGGACGATGTCGCCTAGTTGAAGGGCGGTGCCTGGGAGAATCCACTTAGACCTTGCGGCGCAGCTGGAGAGGTAGGACGTGCTCCAATGCTTCCAGAGATCTGCCTGGAGACGTTCCACCAAATTCCATCTCCGGAGGAGGGACAGCTTCCCGGTGGACGGGAGTTTCGTCGGTGGCGCACGGAGAGGGCGGCCGATCAGAAAGTGCCCCGGGGTGAGCACGTTGTTCTCGGTAAGGTCGTCTGCGTGAAGTGGTGCGACGGGCCTGGAGTTCAGGGTTGCCTCCACCTCGGCCAGCAGTGTCGTCAGCTCTGGCCAAGTCAGTGGGTGAGGTGTGACAATTTTGCGAAGGCCAATCTTCATCGCCTTCACGGCGGCTTCCCAGAGCCCCCCAAAGTGAGGAGCCCTAGGCGGGATGTTGTGCCAGGTGATGTCAGTGTTTGTAGACAGATTGATTAGTTGTGTTTTCAGGGCTTCAGATTCTGCCAACGTACGAATGGCACGGATCTCCTCCGCGGCCCCAAGAAAGTTGGAGCCGTTATCAGAAAATACGTGCAGAGGGCAACCGCGACGTGCCACAAAACGACGGAATGTGGCCATGAAGTCGGCAGTAGACAGGGTCTCGCACAGCTCCAGGTGCACAGCCTTGGTGACCATGCACACAAATACGGCTATGTAGCATTTCAGGTGGACCGGCTTCCTTGTGTAACCAGTCCGCAGAGTCACGGGCCCGGCAAAATCCACTCCGGTGTTAGAGAATGGTGGGGCAGGCGTGGTCCTGACAGAAGGAAGAAGGCCCATAACCTGCGTTACAGGCTGAGCCAACACCCGCTGACAAGTCACACGCTGTCTCGACACTCCCTTGAGGTAGTTCCTCGCTCCCAGAATGATGAAGGAGGTAGACAGAATGGCAAGTAGGGTGGACGTGCCAGGGTGGCCGTAGGCTCGGTGGAGCGATGAGAGCAGGAGTTTGGCAAGTGCAGATCGTACAGAGAGTGGGATAAGTTCAGTAGCAGTGTTGGGTGCATCCGGGTTCCTGACGCGACTAAGTACGACGAGGTGACCGGCGGGTGCGAGCTTGACATGGAAACGACGTAAGGGGTGGCCTTTCGGCAGTGGTGAGTCTGAGCGGGCAGAGTCGAACGCCTCGGAGAAGGATTCCAACTGAGATAGTCGATAGAGCGCAGATTTGGCTTGTTGGATTTCGACGTGGGAGAGTGGTCCAGATAGACACTGAGTACGATGATGACGAGTGTTGTGAAGAAACCTATAAACATAACATAGAACACGAACAAGGGAAAAGAAAGAAGCACGAGCAGTACATAGGTCACTAATGAAAGCAAGTTGAGGGGGAGACAGAGTTTGAGGGGGTTTGATAGACACTGAGTAGATTGAAACGGAAGGTATAGAGCGAAAGGGGGGAGGCCAGTTAGAAGAAGAGAGAGATAGCCACTTAGGGCCGTGCCACCAGATTCTGGAATCTAGGAGTTCGTGAGCTCGGATTCCTCTGCTCGCCAAGTCCGCCGAGTTCTCAGCGGTGGGAACATGGCGCCAACGTTCGGGAGGAATGAGGTCCTGAATTGCAGCAACTCTGTTGGCAACAAACCGGTTCAGCGCAGATGGGGCTTTCGGAAGCCAGAAGAGGACAATCTGGCTGTCCGTCCAGGTGTAGGCAGCGTGGAGAGGCAACTGTAGCAGGTCCAGAGTTTTCTTCATCAAGCGAGCCAGGAGAAGAGCACCGCAGAGTTCGGCTTTGGGTACGGTGACAGGTCTAGTGGGCAATACGCGAGCTTTCGCAACGATGAGCGAGATGATGGTCGAATCCGTAGCCTCCATCCTGGCATAGATTGCCGCACCGTAAGCAACTGAGGAGGCGTCGCAGAATCCGTGGAGAGTTACGACAGCGTTCGATGGTGAGTAGATTGGGGTGAGTCGAGGAATCGGGTGGTCGTGGATGATCGGCAGGTCGGTGGTCCAATCTCGCCACCGCTGGAGTAAGTCCTCTGGTACTTCTTCGTCCCAGCTGAGTCCTCTCCTCCAAGTGTCCTGGAAGAGAATTCTCGCAGATACGACCACTGGAGCAAAGAGTCCAAGAACGTCGAAGACTCCAGCGGTGAGAGAGGCGATCGTCCGTTTGGTGACTTTCGCAGATGAAGTAGGCAGATCGGGAATGGCAACATGTAGTGTATCGGCTTTCGTGTCCCAATGGACGCCGAGTGCTTTGGCAGAAGAGGCAGAGATGTCGCAGGTGTCAGGTTCGAGAAGGTGATCTGGGATGAGTACGCGGAGCGAAGGGTCGTTCGTGCGCCATTTGCGCAAGTCGAGTCCAGCATCAACACAGAAGGCTCGCAGATCAGTGAAGAGATCGTGAGCTTTGTTGGTGTTGCATGCACCAGACAACACATCGTCCACGTAAAAGTCCGAAAGCACGGCTTGGGCAGCAGCAGGATGAGATTCCAGATTGTCTTGGGCGTGTCGACGGAGCACCTGAGTGGCCAGGAAGGGAGAGCTTTTGACTCCGAATGTGAGTCTTCGCATCCTAGCATCACGGATACTGCCGTCATTTGCTCTGTACAGGAACCGGTGCCAATCCTTTTCCTCCGCATTCAGCAAGATGCCGCGGAACATCTTGGAGATGTCCGCGGAGACTGCGGAAGGATGGCAGCGGAACCGTATCAGCACGTCTGGCAGAGGCGGGTACAGATTGGGACCCGACAGCAGCTGGTCGTTCAGCGACGATCCGTTTGAAGTCCGTGCGGAGGCGTCAAAGACGGCCCGGAGCTTGGTTGAAGTCGAGCTCTCTTTTAGCACCGCATGGACGGGCAGATAGTATGAAGGACGATCCAGTTCGTAGATGGGCACTTCCTCAGCGTGACCCAGTGTGAAGTACTCTTGGACGACGTCACGAAAGGCGCTGAGATGTCCTCGGGTCTGGAGCGATCTCTCATTGGCTAGGAGTCGTGAGAGGGCTTGGCGTCGGCTGTCCCCCAGATCAGGTGGGGACTCCGTCCTTGGCAAGGAGACCAAATAGCGGCCGTCGATGCGCTTGCAGCTCTGGTCAAATTGGTTCAGAGCAGATCTTTCTTCAGCATTGATAGTTGGAGCCTCACGGACTTGGTCCAGCTCCCAGAGTTTGGAGATTTCAGGTGGGATATCTTGATTGACCGTGACGGTGTTCGCGGCAGGTGGTGCATTGCCGCTGAGCGGACAGGAAAGGCAAAGCCCCAGTTGGGTGGGCAGTGCTCCCACATCGCCGACTTTGAACGGTGTGCCGGTGGTGATGGAGGTCAGCTGAGAGATGCCAAGCACTAAGTCCACACGTCCGCCCAGTTCTGCATCGGCGAGAGCGAAGTGCTGCAGGTTCGGCTGTTTGCGTATCTTGTCAGCATCGGCAGGTCTGACCACGGGTTCCAAAGACGGGATTAGCGTAAATGTCAGGTCCGACAGCTTGAAACCTAAATTAACAGAGTAAACATTACATGTAACAGTAAATTGGCACGTGGCAGTGCCAGATATCCCAGTCACAGGAATCGGGTCGTGCCTCCGCGGCAGACCCAGGGAGGCAGCCAAGCTCTCAGTCATGATCGGGATGGCTGCTCCGGCATCTAGTAGCGCTCGTGCTAGAATGGTTCGCGCTCCGCACTCGAAGGCGACCATGGCAGTGTACAGTGAGGCCACGCCTCGGGATGGGGCAGCAGATTGGCTGGTCATCGCTGGTGCTGGAGTGGTGGATGTGGTAGCAGGAGCCTCCCTCTCACGATGGAGGAGGGAGTGATGGCGCCCGCTGCAGGTCCTGCAACTAAACTTACTAGGGCACGACTTACAGCCGTGGCCCTCAGACAAACAATTTAGACAAAGCTTACGTTCTCTGACGAGTTTGTTCCTCTTGTCCACCTCGTAGCCGCTGAAAGTAGGACATCTGGTGATGGAGTGGGACTCACCGCAGACTATGCAGTGGGGTGCGGTCCTCCGGGGGGGGCGGCCTGGAGACTGGAGGTCTGGACCGGTCCGCACGAGGAGAAGGAGGACGCGGCGTGGTGGAGGACGGATGCGAAGGAGGAGTCGTCAAGAGGAGACCAGATTGATTGCTCCTAAGTTCACGTCGCTGCAGCTCGACGAACTTGGTCAGGTTCTCCATGTCAGGAGCCGCGTCCGGCGGTCGGTGTCGGAGCCATTCTCGGCGGCACTCCTGGCTCATAAGGTTAGAAGCTGTCAAAGCCAGGAACGATCCGAGAGAGTCGCCCACAAGGGCACAGAATTTGTTGTAGGGCAGGATCAGATTCTCATAGACGAAGTCTAAGTCCTGGACATGCAGTCCGCAGGAAGTCACAGATTTAATTTTGCGAATGATCAACGGAGCCAATACTTCAGGCGTACCATAGAGGGCTTCAAGCCGCTGGAGCATGTCGTCGAGCGGCACGTCATCAGACGGGAGGTTGTGGAGCAGTTTGGATCCATCGAGGTGCTTCACCGCCTTGATAAGTAGTCCTTTAAGCTCGAGCGCGGTGTGTCCTGTAGCACGCTTGTCCACTGTCTGACGGAACATGGTACGAAAGTTGGCCCACTTGAAAGGGTCCCCGTCGTAAAATGGCAGTTCCACATTGAGTGTGTTGCGGTCATGGGTGGGGGTCGGTGCAGCTGTGGGAGCCGGTGTAGTTGCAGCTACTGCAGCCTCCGCAGCGGTGAGGTTAAATAATCTTGACATCTTGGAGATGATCGAGGTACAGATGCTGTGCAGGTCAGACAGCACAGGGTAGAACTCGGTGCAGTTGTCGATGATAGACACGCGACGAGATTGCAGTCTGTCTACCGAATTCCGGAAAAAGGTAGAGTCCGGCATGGGGGCATCAAGAGCAGCCTCTATGTCCTGGAGCAGGGATACTGCCTGCCGGCGGAGTGGCAGGGCTTGGAGGACATTGTTAACGTCAGACCGGTACTCGACATGGATGTCGAGAAGCTCAGTGTCCTCGGCTTCCTTGGCGGCGGATTTCAGTTCGGGGAATGTCTCATAGGACTCCTCGAGCTGAGCCTGCACTGCAATGTGAACATCAATGGCGGCGGACAACTGAGTCCCCAGGTCCTGCAGAGTGGATGCTTTGATACGATCCGGACCTTCCGACAGGGCTTTGGTGATCCGGGTATGGAGTTTGGTGACTGTGCCACGCTTGCTGCTGCGTTTTGATTCCAGGTCGTGGACCTGTTCCCTGATTGTTTCAGTTAGGATAGCTGACATGACTGAATAGACAAAGAGAAAGCAGAATGGATTAGACTAAATACAAACTTACGGGTCGCAGAATTTCCAAGTCCACAAGGTGTGAACCTGGAAAAAATTAGGTAGGGCTTCGCCTTGTGAAGTTCTGCGGCTGCGGCGAAGTAGAGGCGTGGCTGCTGACTTCTGCGCAATGGAATTGGCGTAGTCCTAGGGGGGCGGAGTTTCGGCAATTCCTGGAGAGAGGCGGCTCCCAGCTTGAAGTGGAGTTACGGCTCTCGTACAGCTCCAGCAGAGAGAGATGACGTCGTCGCTGGGCTCGAAGGACCAAATGAAAGGGCTTTCTCTTCCTGACCTGCAGGGTGTGTGGTCTAGCTAAGCTAGAGGCAGTTACCAGATTAACAGTTTAGATAATGGTTAGAATTAGGGAACAGATATAAGTCAGAGAGAGAAAAGACGATAAACAAGAAAAGATACAATACGCACATATAAGGGAAACAGATATGACATAGTTCAATGGTTTGCCGCAGTCCCATGAATCTCATTACCGCATGCGGCAATGAGATATGGAAAAGGGCGGATGACAGATGAATTAGAAAACAGATAAGAGACGGATACAATTACAGGTAAGATTAGAAATAGAATGAAAGAGAGCAAATACAACAGATAAATACACAAGACATAATCAAAGTTCAGTTCTGTGAGTGTAGTTGAGGATCGGTAACGCCGGGCTTGATTTAGAAGCTCTGTTCGGGTAGGGATCCCGAACACATGCTTTGTCATTTTTTATGTGGTTTATAGCCACCCCTAACAAAAATCAGACTCTTATGTGATATATTTTGTGTAAAATATTAATTAAAATTTTTGAACTTTGATATTCAATTGTTTGTGAAATAAGAACACTGGGATTTGGAATGTTATGCAAAATTTTTGATAATGCTGTTGTAACTAGCTAAAGTATGTTCTAACCCCTGTGAATTGTTTGAACACTTGCCTTGTTATGATGTTGACCAGATCAGAGAGGATGTAGTTGACAATTCTGTAGTAACTAGTCTTTTAAATATCTTCACGCCAGCTTGAGGTAAACATATTGATCATCTCCTCATTAAAAATTAAAATACTGGAGTCGGTGAATGATCCAGTCCCCTGACAATAAAAAAAATGAAAGAGGTGCAGGTTGGCTGGTATGTCTTACACTATGATCTTTTTAATGCCAATTCCTCCTCACACACTATCAGGTTCCCAGCAGTTGTCAAAGATACTAGCTACTGTATCTGCGTCTTTGACCTATAAACTTTGAGCCAAAGTACACCTGATATGCTATACACAAAATTATAGATGTGATGCTTTTCCACTCTATAGCTAAAAGCCATTTTGGCAAAGAACTAAAAAAAATAAAAGCATTGTGCAAAAAGAATTTATTAAGCCTAAAAGAAAATTAATGTTCTGTCTATTTCTATGATTGTATCTCTGGCCATCGGGGTAGAGTTTCGTGTGAGGCTACATAATTGTGATGTGATATGGTATTGTTAAATGTTATTATCATAATGATGATTTATGTAGCTTATTAGATACTGTGAAGAAATGAAATTGTTTTTTTTCAATAAAATAAAGCTAAATATATAAGTGAAATGCATACTGTCTGCCCAGGGCTACAGTCACTGATTGAATAATTGGTGAATATTTTGTGTAAAATTGTTAATACTAGAAATTTCTAGCACTAACGAGATTCAATAATAGAATTTTTTCATTCCAAGTGATAAACAATTAAGTTAACATTTTTGAACAAGATTAATCTGAATAGTTCCTGATAAAACATTATGATCTAAACGTACGTCATTTTATCATGTTTTGGACACTTTGTATAAAAAATATAAATCTATTGTGTCATTTGTAACAAGTTTTCCTCAAGATACCACATCTATAACATCATAAAAAATTAAGCCTAAAAATATCAGAATAACTAACAATAGAAATACATTCTTCAATGTCAATTCTGTAAACTTAAGAACTTCAGAACTTTTTTGGTTTTCTTTGTCATATGCTTGAACAAACTAGAATAACTTTAAAAATGAATTATTCAATGAACCTGCCAGTGTTCAATGGAATGCTTTATAAATTCTTACACAAATTTGAAGTAGTAAATAGTCATATGTTCGTACTTCAATCAACGATTAATTGTAGGTAACCTCCAAATTAAATCACAGCGTGAGGGTTAAAAAATCAGTGTTCAAAAATACAGCCCATAATGAGACTCTATGATACATTTCAGACTATTCTATTCCATGCTCTGACTTTGAAATATCCTTAACTAAAGCATGTTCAAAAAGCTTATAGTGCTGGGATAAGGATTAATATACTGAGCCTCGACCTGTTAGGGTGGGGAGAGAGTGAACTCATGTGCAGTGTACCAAAGCATGACTCGTAATTTCACCAAAATAATTTGGTTGCAGAACTCTCACTTTCATCATAGTAATACTGTAATTTCGCAATCACATGAGCTGTGCACATTCCTGATGTCTATAACGCTGACTGATGGCCTGTCAAGAAACAGATTGTCTTCATTACAGAATTAAAGGAGGGACAGATTTCTCAGCAGAAAAAAAGAATACACAATACACCAGGATTTCTAAACTGGAGGATGTATTCAGCATTTTGGGTTCTTAATTACACCTTTCTGTCTTCCCCACTTGTGTGAACTGAGTCTTGGTCTAGTGGCTGCTACACAGTTTCTAATTTAGCAATCTTTATCAAGATGAGGTTAAGTACTGTTTGCAAAACATCATATAACCAAATAATCTCTCCTTCGAAAGAAAATCAGCATTATTATTCCAGCAAAGATGCCAATTACAATGTTGAACTTAATCTGGGTTATAAATTTAGTATTGTTCCTTTTAGTTTGACTAATTAATTAGACAAATAGTTAACTCTGGCTCATGTATTTTATACGATGTAAAATAGTGCAAGCCAAAGATTTACTTAACTATAATTATGCTTGTCTTCTAATTTAGTGTCATAATAAAAATAATAATGATGAATCATTCATAAATTTACTATGACTATCTTTGTTAAATTAGATAAATTATTTTTACCGGGACGATCACAAGTTCATTTCAACAAATTTGAAATAGTCGATTTTTCATGAGAGAATATATACTAAAGTAGCTATTCACATCGAAACTTAACTAGTTAATATTGTGATAGTAGTCTGTTTCTTGTATATAAACCAATTAAAACAATTTTGAACTTTGTTCAATGGCCTGTGATGTGAAAAGTCAGGGATTTGAATACACACACTAGACATCAATATTTGTAATATTATCAAACACAATACAACATGGGGTGGATCTAAGATTTTCCAATGGGAGGCTCTTTTAAGACGCGAATACCTCTGATTTTTTGACATTTTATATTAGTAGTTCATCAATTAGGTCACATTGTAATGCTAATAAAATTAATGTATTAATCAGTACTGTGAGCTTACTCTTGTAGAGGGAATGAAAATATTAATCCTAAAATGTCTTGAATTAATGAATAAAAATAATGAAGAATGGATCAGTTCATCGTGTAGAAGCAATCTGCAGACAAATGTTTGGGAAAAATTCCTTATCACATGCTTGTAGAGCAGTGTACTTTCTTCTATTTACTGGCATATTGTTGTGCTGTGCGTTTCCTTTCTCTTAATGATCTACCTCTTCACTTAATAATTGTATTGTTCAATGTGAACCGGTAACAGTAAAAGTGTGTTTAGTTTTTGTTATGCAATCTATTGGTAGATTCAGTTGTGTCAAATTTGCTGGCATTATCAATATTTAGTTTGACTTCTTTAATATTCATTACAACATTGTTTTGTGTTTTTCTTACCAAAAGTAAAATACTTCAAAACTATGGGGTTAGGTTTGGTTTAGTTAACTAAGAAATCTCTATAGCTAGATACTAAAGTTATACGCAGACAGTCTGCTCAGGACTTAGTCGCACATTGAATGTGGTGAATATTGGTGGCTGTGTTTCCATACTATAAATAGCTAATAGCACTAAACAGGATCAAGAACAGAATAATATAGCATCAAGTTGATGACTTTATTCTAGAAAAAGAGTTCACCTGAACAGTTTCATACAAAATCAATAACGAGGATCTAATTGTGACATTCTATCATCTTTTGGACATTTTTGGAAAAAAATAATGTGCAGCTTCATTATTATATGCATTGATCCAATTATAAATGTCATCAAGTTGCCACCCCTATACCTCTCTAAACAATAAGCCTATAATAACACTGTAGCATCATAAGACTAGCCATGTGGGAGACAAAATACATTCTAAAAAATTATTTCTGGAACATTAAAAAAATTTTGGTTTTCTTTATCATTTTGCTACTTAAAAGAAACTAGAATAACTTTTCTTATGAGTTTGTTACTCCACCCAGCTGATTTTAATGAAATTATTCATAAGATTATGCGCCAATTAAATACTGTTACATAGTAATCAGTAAATGCAAGCAGATTGTTCAACCCTTGATAAAAGAATTCTACAGGGATTGGAAACGCCTTGCAGTCTATACAAAAAGGGACGATAACATTAGGCAAGTATCTCCCTCACTTCTTTATGATCCGCTGAGTTTAAAGTGATAGCTAGTGACACGGTGACCATAATATCTGCTGTATGCGCCATTAAGACCTGAGCCTGGAAAAGTTGAAGTTAGTAATATGTTTCATTTAATAGCTAGAGTGCACATGCAATATTTGATAGCTTAGCAAGAAACTAAATTGCATTATCTGTAGCTGAACTAGACAAATTATGTTAAGTCATTAGAAAAGAATGATGTTGCATCATCTCAGTAAACTGGTTTATTTGACAAGATAACAGTGATCAATCCACTGAAAGTAAACATTTGTGTTCAATAGCTCAATAGCACACTTAATACAGTAATTAATGTCCTAATACTGTGATACCCCTGATGTTATATCATATATCTTTATGCTGCAGTACCTGGTATAGTTAATGATGATGATGACTTAAGTTGTAACTAACGTCGTGGTTTTACCTTGTAAGTATACCATACCTAATGTTGGTTAAAAATGATGAGTTGCAATTTTACCTTACCTAATGCTGCCATTGTATTTTACTGATTTTGTGGTTTTACTTTGCAAGGATATCGTACCTAATGCTGCAACCAACACATTAAGTTGTGTTACTTTGACTATATAAGAAGTGCCTGTACCGATCACACTTGGCAACAAATGCTCTAGAAAATTACAATTTCATCTCAACAAGGAATTAAGAAATGGGTGCTTTTCACTCTTTTGATGATAGTACAAGCAATACATTAGGTAAAAATTTCTTTAGTAAAAAGTACATCAGATAAGGTATCATTAAAAAAAATTTTTATCCACTCTATAATATCCTTCATAAACAATGCAGACATGAAAGTGGCTAAACCACTGGTGGCTAGTGCCAGGAGGGATCCTGGGTTTGATTCCCCTGCGACAACGGAAATTTTTTTCACAGTTGCCTTTGCTCTCTTTGATTGAGAAAGGTATGTTCTGAATTAGAGACTAATCAGCTATCACAAACTAATGTCATCCAGCTACTTTGTTTGTTTTCATTCCGCATTGTTTCAAAAGGTAATGAAAGAGAAAATAAATCTAACAATTTATTTTAAATAGGGCAGAAAAGGTTAAAAATGCATTTTCATGAATAATAATTGGTTCAAGTCAGGTAAGAAATTGATATAAAGAAATGTACCAGGTAATATATCCATCACATTAAATTAATATTTCAAGTAAGGTATTACCAGAAAGTGATGGCAAGTGAATAATATTTCCTGTGACTGTTTATACGTTTCTTCACCTAAGCTGCCACAGTCTAGCACAGTCACCAAATCTCTTCCATTGCTGCTCAAATCTATAATGTGTTGGGATTGTTCGTGCCCTTTGTAGTCATAGCCAAGGTTCTTCTCCAGGAACTTTGGCTGAAGAAGTTAGGCTGGGATGATGAGGTTACTGATGACATTCTTCAACGTTGGCTCTCCTGGACCAAGGAACTTGCACTCATCACAGACCATGCCATCCAAAGAAGGTACTTCGATTTTACTGCTAAGGTTGCCTCCACCTCTCTACAAGGCGTCTCTAATGCCAACGAGGTGGCCTATGGTGCAGTCATCTATCTACGTCGTGTGTTTCAGGATGGCACTATCTCCACTGCCTTTGTCAAAAGGCCAGAGTAAGACCACTAAAGGTTACTACTACTATCACGAAGTTGGAGCTCCTTTGCTCGTTTACTCGGCAAGAATCTTCAACATCCCACTGTAGAAGGTGCAGCCCTGGACTGACTCAAACATTGTCATCGGCTGGCTCAGGATGATACCTCACTGAGGCTTTCGTCAGGAACCGAGTTGCTGCTATCCAAGAAGCCCTGCCAGATATTTTCTGGAAGCATGTGCCTTCCAGCTCCAACTCAGCAGATCTTGCCAGTCGTGGCTGCAACCTTTCAGAGATCATCAACTCCTCACTGTGGTGGTTGGGCCCTACATGGCTCAGCTGCCCTGAAGACCCGATAGCTTGCCTGCTACCAAGGCCACACCCCTGTTGAGGTCTTTGCCATGGGTGAAGGCAGCATTGCTTTCTACAGCATTGTTGCCTGTGGAGATGTGGGACTTCTGGTCTAGGTATAGCAGCTACACTGCACTGGTCCAGGTACTGAGCTGGTTACGACGGTTCACTTCTGAAAAGCTAGCAAGCAGCAGAAAACTTCTCATCCTGCAGCAACAGCGCCAGTCATTTCCAGAAGTTTTTCAATGGCTCAAGAAAGGGAAGTCCATCCCCGGTGCACACTGCCTGGCCGGGATGGTCGTCTACCTTGACAAAACCACCAAAGACGAAACCTCCAACATCATCAAGGTCACTGGCAGAGTTAGAGCTGAAGCTTCTTCTAAGTCCCGAGAGCTCACTCCCTTTTGAGTGCAACCTCACCAGGTTGCTGGTCACCACAAAACATCAGAAATAATTGCATCTGGGCACTTCTATCCTCATCAGCATCCTGGGCCACTCCTTCTTCATTCCTTGTCTGAGGGCATTCCTAAAGAAGTTGTCCAAGAAGTGCACCACCTGCCAGCAAGTCAATGCCAGGCCTACGTCCCAGCAGATGGGCTTGCTTCCGTCAGCAAGGACTTCTCCTAGTCCACCATTCTCAGTGGTTGGAACAGACTTTGCTGGTTACTTCATTCTGGAAGAGAAGGCCACACCAGAAAGCCAGTCAAGTTCATGGCATACAGCTGCCTCTTTATCTGCCTATCTACAAAAGCTGTCCATCTGGAAGTTTGCTCATCCCTAGAGATGGAAGAGTTTTTGGCAGCCTTCAGACACTTTGCTAATCGCAGGGGAGGTGGCTGATGAAGAAGATCATCTGCATTTCGAGGAGTTTGAATCAGTGCTAATAGAAGTCGACGCTTCCCTCAACAGCAGACCTATTGTTGCCATGGGAACTACGGAGCATGATGATGATGTGACTCTCACTCCTGGCCATTTCCTCATCGGCAGGCCTCTATGAACCCCGCCCTCTAAACCTGCAAGTACAGCACAGCTGTCTCACCTCAGACATTGGCAGCTTAACCCTTTCGTTCCGGATCCTGCTTTGAAGCGGGTGAAGACCGATTGACTTCTCCGAATTTTTTAAAATAGTTACTTTATAGCTGTAACCTTTAGATTGCATACATTGGTGCCCAATGCATTGGAGAAGCATCTAAAATAGCTTTCAGCCAGGACTGCTTCGACAGTACCTCACAGCAATTGCGTTTATTTCTTCCTCGGCAAAACAAAAAACATCGGTTCTCCGTCGAATTTAAAAAAAAGTTATCTTCTTCACAGCAGCTTGATTTATGGATGCAGTTATCTCCAGAGCTTTGTAGAAGCAGCAAAAAATTGCTTGAGCTCAGTAGCCTTCCATAAAACATTGAAACAACCGCTTCTTTGCCGACCAAGACTTTGCGGTTTGACTTACTGTATTCTCCATTTTTTATAAAATCGCCAGTTCAACTGGGGACCTCCCTATTACATACATTCTTATGTAATGCTTATTACATCATAGGAAAAAAGTAAGCGTGTCGTGTGACCCCGGTAACTATGCAAAAAAATTTTTTTTCAAAGTCATTTTTTGGAAGATGGCGTCTACAAGTTACAATGCGGTGCAAGTTTTAGACTTGCTTGATGCTGACTCTAGCGACTCAGGATCAAGCGGAGAGAAGGGAGACGACACCTAGGGCTATAGGAGGCCCTGTATCAGGGTTGGTGGACCAGACCCCGTCAACTCTGATACTGAAAATGGGAGTCAAGAAGATGATCGAGGTAAGCTTGTCTTTCTCTTGTCTTTCTCTTGAAAAATAGCAAGCTTCTGTTGTGGAAAGGACTTATTTATAGCTATATTGAGATAGAGTAAGCTGTTTAGCTATAATATATATATATTTCATTGAGTTTTGAGATTTGAAAGTGGCTTGTGGTTTTTTGAACAAATTCAAATTTTCAAAAAAATTAAAAAAAGTTTTTACCACATATACTACTAGGACCAGATGTGAATGCAGTCACCGACCCCGATTACGCAGATGAGGCGACAGGAGCAGAGTCTTCCAGTCATGAAGGAGAGGATACCGGACCTGAGTCTTCCAATGATGAAACACGAATAGGCAGCAGGTTCCAGTGATGAAGAAGAGGAAGTGGCTCCTCCTGCTCCGAGTTCTGGACGTCCTCGCGGTCGGAGAAGGCGGGAATTGAAGAACAAGAGTCGGGTGGATGAGGTAGGGGGAGAGTGGAAGAAAGATGACAACACACCCATTGATATTCCATAATCTTTTGTGTGAAGGACCACAGACTTTGATATTTGTGGCTGCTCCCTCCCCCCCCCCTCCCCCCCTGAACATCCCAAAAGTTGTAATATGTATTGTTATTGTCGTTGTCGTTGTCTGTGTTTTTGTGGTGTTGTAGTGGAGCTTCACACTCGATGTATATGTGTGTGCGTGGAGTTGAAATGTTATTCTGGCGCTTCCAGATCTAACCGGGGAGGGAACGAACTCAGGGGGGGGGGTCTTTTCCAATCGGGGCTACTATGCCCATGTAAGTTGAATTTCATGTATGTGTGTGTGTGTACACCAGTCAATTTATATTATACATTTATTTTTATGATCTGTATTCACCTGTATCTTCTTTTTTCTAGTGTGTGTGTGTGCATTTGTGGAATGAGAGAGAGCAACCGTGGACAAACAGTATGTGGTGCTTCCGGATCCAACCTGAGAGAGAACGAACTCGGTGGTCTTTTTCGGTCTGTGACATCATCCATGCCGGGTAAGTTGAATTTCATTTCAACTTACTGATATTTGGGTGTCCAGCTAGGGCTGGGGGGGTTATGGTACAAGAATGTCAGTGAAAAGTAATGACGGGGGAGGGTGGGGGGGCAATTCAGCGAGGCCAGCTGTTATGTTACAAATATCATTGTTGTCTTGTGTTTTTTTGGTATTGTATGGAGGTTCCGGATCCTATGGGAGGGATCGTTCAGTCTGTGACACCATCCATGCCGGGTAAGTTGAATTCCACGTGTGTGCTTGTACTGCTTTTCATTTTCAAATTACACTTTCTCAATACAACAGTGATTGTTTCTCTCATGGACAGTGTGGAGTATACATACCAGGGGTTCATACAGTGGGAGGCTAGCCGTGGGATCCCCACCTAGAATTTTGGGAGTTGAATAGAAATAAACATTTTGGAAGCATTTATTTTTGGTCTGATATTGTATCCCATTATGTTCCTATCATTACTGAGCCATTAAATGCATAGGATCGAACACTGATCAGTGTGAAGTATAGACTCTTATGCAAAGATGTGCATCAAAGTAGTGTAGGTTCCAAAAAATGAGTGTGGCGAAGTACACTCGGAGCCCCCCCCCCACTCCCCAAACAAAAATCCTGTATGAAACCGCATACAATACATCATAAAGTTGCAATTATATAGGAGCATGAATAATTTGTTGTTGGTATTACAAATATCTTTGTTGTCTGTGTTTTTGTGTACATGAAATTGTTTTGTAGTGGAGCTCAACGTCCGATGGCATATGTTCCTTGTGGACACTCATAGATGTCTCCTACATGATCACAATCAGCACCACACACAACAAACAACATATTTTATTGTTGAACAAATATAATATTGGTATAAAATGCATCAAACAATATTATTTCTATTTTATTTTATTTTTTTATTACATTACGTACAAGATTAAGTTGCTACTATATTGTATCAGTAACAGTTGGTCTTCATGCAAAGGGATAGTAACCCAAACATAGTAGGACTAGTTTGACTTTAAACCCCCTGCAGATTAAGTTTTTTTTTTAACCAGCTAAACTAATTATAACAGTTTTAGTTGAATGACTGCAAAAGAGGTAGGTTTCAAATATATCCAGTATTCAAGTATATCTAGTAACCTAGAAATGGTTAGTAGAATGGTGGTGTAGCTTGCCTTATACAGCTCTAGGTAAGAGGTAAACAGCTTTAGAAATGCCTCCAAATCTAAATTAGCGTTTTGTACAAGTTCTGATGGCACACTGATCCGTTACAAATCCCGGTAGAATTATTTTATCAATGGTTCAACTGTTTGATCTACATTTCACGCACGCTCAATCATTTTAGCCTCGGGGTTTACACTTGTAGGTCACCGATCGTCGCTGTCTCTTGTTGTTTAACTAGTAAATATGTTTGAGCGTTTGCTTAGTTACCATTTTTTAAATTAACTATTGTGTAACAACTCGCTCTGCATCAACCGTACAAATTTGTCCGTTGATCTATTGCAAAAGAAGTTCCAGTCTTCCTCTATACTGGCTAAAGGAAATACAGCACAGTCATCTGTTTTACTAGGTTAACAGCACGCCCCAACAGACTGTGTTTGAGTAAGGATTTTCTTCTTGCTGGACAGTTCCAAAAATAATTATAATTGAGTGCAGACAAAGTGTCATTTGTTACGGAAAGAAAGGGATAATAAAATAGGTAAGAAAGGGGATAATAAAATTAAAAAGTCGATAACAACATAGAGGTATTAATTAGCTAAACATTATCTAACTATTTAAATAATGAAGTAGTTGGCATTACAACTAACATAAAAACTGTAAAGAAAATGCAAGTTTAGTAACTTAGCAATAAATATTTTGCATTTTTAACTTAGTCATTATGTAACATTTTATTTCAAAAAAATTGTCAAGTCTTCTTTTGCAGTGTGAAACATTTTTGTAGATCTCATAATTTCAGTCATACTATGCACATTATTAAAAATTACTCTTTTAGCTATGAACGTAATACATTAATTAAGCACTGAGTTTATGATCTAGCTATCTCTAATTATATACACAGTCTTATGCTTACAATTAATAGAAATTTGAAAAAGTATTTATATGTGAATACTAGTGTTATGAAAATTCCAGATAATATTACACTTTAATACAGTAGGAGCTACTGTGGCAGTTGCATTAAGATTGTTCAATTAAAAAATTTGGTATATTACAAAATTCATTTGCATTTTGGAGATCTTCTGACATGACCTGTTGATTAATTATGAACTTTCACAGAACATGATTATAAGACCTTTTATTGTGCCAATTTTTTTTTTGGGGGGGGGAGGCTGATTTGTTTTAGAAGAGGTGAAGTTCTAGCTTGTGTGGGTAATGTCACATCAAAATCACATGTGCAAATATATTCTGGCTACCTGTGGTAGTTTAGTTTTAGTTTTATGTGATCGGTGAGTGTCCCTGTCCTGTTTAGCTTCTTCTCTTATGAAGATGGCATTTACATCTACTGTTTTCATTGCCCCAGCTATATTATTGATACACAACAGACTTGTTCTTACTTGAAAATCAATTTTGCATGTTCCTGTCAATAACAGAATACAATATGGGAATATTATGCACTACGCCATGTTTGAAATTTCTGCATGTCTCACACTGTAGGAAATGTACCTATGTAGATAGATCCAAATTTAATAACTGTAGGATATGAAGGAAATTTCATTTTTTGCATTGTGTTGTCACATCCTATTTATTTTAACACATTTCATAAGTGGCAACAGGTATTAGCTATCTAAATTAACAGAACATGTGTGTCTTGGGTTTTATATTATAATTATAGCACTGTTTATCAGTCATGACATCTAATTTTATATATAAATTCAACCATGCATATTTTATGTACTTTGCCCATTATATTAATTCTAATGGTTACTCTATGAAATAATTTTCTAGTATGTTACCATCTTTGGTTCACAACTAAAGAATAAATTGAGAATCAAATGTGAGACTGCTGACTGTTGTGGATCCTGTGGTGTAAAAATAGAGAGGAAGAATACATAATGAGTAAAAGAAGGTTGACAAAGAAATTGTAACAATGTAATACTACTATGAATTTTTGTTTGTCTTTTGCTAGGAAGGAGTGGCCAAACTGCATTTGTGACTTGTGGGAAATAAATAACATTGCAATCAACTCTGATTAAAATAACAAATAAATTATCCATATTCTAACAATAATATTGAAAGTTTTTATTTAAAAACACAGCCATTGGCATTAAAAAACAGAAAAGAAGAGTTTTCAATGTTATCACGAAAAATCCAATTGGATTGCATAGAATTAGCCTTGACTACTTCTCTGTTAACGAGCTTAGCCTATATGAGAAATAATCACGATAATAACTACTTAAACAAACTATGTGAAAATGTTGTTGTCTTAACCGATGCATTATATACAATGTAAAATTGTACAAACCAAAGATTTACTCGACTATAATTATGCTTATCTTCTGAATTAGTGTCACAGTAATAATAATAATAGTAAATCCTTCATATGCTCTGTAACAATCAATACAATGGCCATTGATAAATCAGATCATGTCATGAATTTTTTTTGGCACTTTGTTCTATTATTCACTGTTTCTATTTCTGTCTTATTTAGGTGCATGCTTTGTCATGCATAATGGCAACAATGCTGAAGGTAAATCATTATCATATTTAAATAATTTTCATAATAGGGTAGTAGCATGGATAATATTCGAGATAAATAGTACAGGTAATGTGATTGATCTCAAATAACACAGGTTACCCACGCTATCTCGCTAATAGTAAACCAGTATTTTAAAAAATCATTTACATTTGTAGCTACACAGTATTGTTCACTCACTATTTCATTATTAACTTCCTCTGGAACTTCGTTTTCAATGTACAGTTCCTCCTAATGTGTTAAAAATACATTCCCTCTGTACATTTCCAAGTTTATTTCTGCACGCACGTGTGCAACTACCCGTACTATTTCTCTTCGCTACCATGGTATTTCACCTTCTTTCCACTATGTTACCCTGCTATTGATTAATTTGCTATTTCACTTTCCTCGTGCAATTTCAATTGAACAGCAATTTTTCCCATTCATACAATCATACAGGTCAGGTTCAGGATGAACAGACCTTTATATACTACAAGCCCAATGTCCGCTATGTTGGAGATATTGAAGGTAAGAATTATTATTCTACCTCTTCCTTGCTCAAAACAATGAATTTATAGACCAAGAATATGGAATAAAACTGAAAAAAAGTGATTTCAACAATAATTCTATTATTTCAGAGCTGATTGACTTTTCTATTAAAAACAATGAAGGTAATTTTGCAATAGATTTTTTTTAACAATAATGACATATATTATTAATATATGATGCAGGCATGCAGTTGAAAACAAGAAGTTCATCTAAATCCTAATGATATGCAATCAAAGATTCAGTCATGCACAATATTCAACCTTTTCATATGTCATCGAATATTGAAAGTAAATAGCTGTAAAGTAATGATGCTTCTTTTTTTAATGAATAAGAAGGCCAATGGCTGTGTTCATCTAATCTCCTAATCCACACAGTGAATACAAATGTAGTTATAATATTCACTTTCTATTAAAATTATAGCCATGATATAAGTCAACATGATAGTAGTGGTAGAGTTCTAAAAGTTATTTGGCTTAGACTAAATTACTTTCTTTCAGTTTTATTCCATATTCTTGGTCTATAAATTCATTGTTTTGAGCAAGGAAGAGGTAGAACAGTATTTCTTACCTTCAATATCTCCAACGTAACATACATTGGGCTTGCAGGATGTAAAGGTCTGCTCATCCTTACCTGACCTGTATGATTGTTTATTCAATAATATGAATAAAGATGGATTCCAATATCTATATACCTTCAATATATTCATTACAAAGTTGTGGGAGCTTGCTTCGAAGTATATTCAACAAGTAGAGAATGGTGGGCAGAGAGAAGTCCTTGCTGACAGAAGCAAGCCCATCTGCTGGGACGTAGGCCTGGCATTGACTTGCTGGCAGGTGGCACACTTCTTGGACAACTTCTTTAGGAATGCCCTCAGACAAGGAATGAAGAAGGTCCAGGATGCTGATGAGGATAGAAGTGCCCGGATGCAATTGTTTCTGATGTTTTGTGGTGACCAGCAACCTGGTGAGGTTGCACTTAAAGGGGAGTGAGCTCTCGGGGCTTAGAAGAAGCTTCAGCTCTAACTCTGCCAGTGACCTTGATGATGATGGAGGTTTCGTCTTTGGTGGTTTTGTCTAGGTAGACGATCTCCCGGCCAGGCAGTGTGCAGCGGGGATGGACTTCCATTTCTTGAGCTTATAAAATACTTCTGGAAACAACTGGTGTTGTTGCTGCAGGATGAGAAGTTTTCTGCTGCTTGCTAGCTCTTCAGAAGTGAGAGTGGATACTTAGATGGGAGAAGTCGATCTGCAGTTGTGTATGAACCGTCATAACCAGCTTAGTACCTGGACCAGTGCAGTGTAGCTGCTATACCTGGACCAGAAGTCCCACTTCTCCACAGGCAACAATGCTGCAGAAAGCACTGCTGCCTTCATCCCTGGCAAAGATCTCAACAGGGGTGTAGCCTTGGTAGCAGGCCAGCTGTCTTCAGGGCAGCTGAGCCATGTAGGGCCCAACCACCACAGTGAGGAGTTGATGATCTCTGGAAACATTGCAGCTAAGACTTGCAAGATCTGCTGTGTTGGAACTGGAAGGCACATGCCTCCAGAAAATATCTGGCAGGGCTTCCTGGATAGCAGCAACTCGGTTCCTGACAAAAACCTCAGTGATGGCGTGAGGCATCATCCTGAGCCAGCCGATGACAATGTTTGAGTCAGTCCAGGGCTGCACCTTTGACAGTGGGATGTTGAAGATTCTTGCCGAGTAAACGAGCAATTCCGTCATCAGTGTTGCTGCTTGGAGCTCCAACTTGGGGATAGTAGTAGTAACCTTTAGTGATCTTACTCTGGCCTTTGCCATGACAAAGGCAGGGGAGATAGTACCATCCTCAAACACACGACGTAGATAGATGACTGCACCATAGGCCACCTCATTAGCATTAGAGACGCCTTGTAGAGAGGTGGAGGCAACCTTAGCAGTAAAGTCGAAGTACCTTTTTTAGATGGCATGGTCTGTGATGAGTGCAAGTTCCTTGGTCCAGGAGAGCCAGCGTTGAAGAATGTCATCAGTAACCTCATCACCCAGCCTAACTTCTTGAGCCAAAGTTCCTGGAGAAGAACCTTGGCTATGACTACAAAGGGCACGAAGAATCCCAACACATCATAGATTTGAGCAGCAATGAAAGAGATTTGATGACTGTGCTAGACTGTCACAGCTTAGGTGAAGAAACGTGTAAACAGTCACAGGAAATTTTATTTACTTGCCATCACTTTCTGGTAAATACCTTACCTGAAATATTAATTTAATGTGATGGATATATTACCTGGTGCATTTTTTATATCAATTCCTTACCTGACTTGAACCAATTATTATTCATGAAAATGCATTATTAACCTTCTTCTGCCCTATTTTAAAATATGTTTATTTTCTCTTTCATTACCTTTTGAAACAATGCGGAATAAAAACAAATAAAGTAGCTGGATGACATTAGTTTGTGATAGCTGATTAGTCTCTAATTCAGAACATACCTTTCTCAATCAAAGAGGTCTAAATCAAAGCAAAGGCAAAATGTTTAAAAAAAAATTTCATTGTCACAGGGGAATCAAACCCAGGACCCCTCCTGGCACTAGCCACCAGTAGGTTCATGTGTGTATTGTTTATGAAGGATATTATAGAGTAGATATGTTTTTTCTTACCTAATGTATTGCTTGTACTATCATCAAAAGAGTGAAAAGCACCCATTATTCTTAATTCCTTGTTGAGATGAAATTGTAATTTTCTAGAGCATTTGTTGTCAAGTGCGATCGGTACAGGCACTTCTTATATAGTCAAAGTAACACAACTTAATGTGTTGGTTGCAGCATTAAGTACGATATCCTTGCAAAGTAAAACCACAAAATCAGTAAAATACAATGGCAGCATTAGGCAATGTAAAATTGCAACTCATCATTTTTAACCAACATTAGGTATGGTATACTTACAATAAGGTAAAACCACGATGTTAGGTACAACTTAAGTCATCATCATCATTAACTATACCAGGTACTGCAGCATAAAGATATATGATATAACATCAGGGGTATCACAGTATTAGGACATTAATTACTGTATTAAGTGTGCTATTGAGCTATTGAACACAAATGTTTACTTTCAGTGGATTGTCGTGGTTTTACCTTATTGTAAGTATACCATACCTAATGTTGGTTAAAAATGATCAAATAAACCAGTTTACTGAGATGATGCAACGTCATTCTTTGCTAATGACTTAACATAATTGTTTAGTTCCTACTGAAGTGTGACTGTGTAGGCAAAAATTGTTCCAGGTTGATGTTGTGAGGTGGCCAGTTACACTGTACACTGATCTACAAGCATGTGAACATTTGTCTGCAGGTTGCTTCAACATGATGAACTGATCCATTCTTCATTATATTTATTCAAGACATTTTAGTAGTAATATTTTTCATTCCTAGTAGTTCATCAATTAGGTCACATTGTAATGCTAATAAAATTAATGCATTAATCAGCACTGTGAGTTTACTCTTGTATGAGAGAAATACAAACTGTCCTAAAATCAGAGGTATTCGCGTCTTAAAAGAGCCTCCCATTGGAAAATCTTAGATCCACCCCATGTTGTATTGTGTTTGATTAATATCATAAATATTAATGCCTAGTGTGTGTTTTCAAATCCCTGACTTCTCACCTCACAGACATTGAACAAAGTTCAAAAAAATTTTTATAGGTTTATATACAAGAAACACACTACTATCAGAATAATAATTAGTTAAGTTTCTATGTGAATGGCTACTTCAGTATTCTCTCCAGAAAAATCAACCATTTCAAATTGGTTGAAATGAACTTTTGATGGTCCCGGTAAATGCATCGAGTTATCTGTATCTGCTTCTGCATAATTAATAACAACAAACTCTTCTGATTTTAGTTCCCTCATTCTAACTAGTGTAAGTTCAGAGATTTTAGTGTCTTCCTCTGAAAATTTGATCATTTCAAATTCTTCTGACTTATTTCGTGCGTTTCTTTTGAAAAAACTTTTCAATATCTGGAGAGGTGACCTAAGATATACAACATACATTAGCTGACATTTTATAACAAATAATACAAGCTCTAGTATACCTTCTGATCTGTCTGAAACGACAGTTAGGTGTGGCCAGTAAAAGCTGTTGTTGCCTGGCATTAGCTTGCTCTTGAAGTCTCTTACAAAGATCTACACATAACATTATAGCTATTAAATTATTCTTTTTTTTCTTTAAAAACAGACTAATAAGTCTATTTCCTATAATAATATTTTACAATACTACACAGGACATGCTCACACAAACTGTAAAATAAGCTAACTCAACTTTCATTTAAAACGTAAATAAAAGAAACATTCGAAAACAATGTGCTCACTTGCATGTGTGACTAAGCTACGCACAGTACGTGAGCTAGCTATTGTTTAATCACAGGGAATTTCCCGCCTCAAGCTAAAAGTCCCCCTCCCCAAGAATGTAGCTATTGTAATTGTTTAAATCAGCTACAATAATTATAATAAACATGACCTTTGCTGTAAACATTAAAGCATATTCCAGTGTTTACTCTAAAAGCATCCACTGAAATGGCAGAACTTTGCTGTTCTTCTAAGACCTCTTAAAGCTCTGAACTTTCCCTAGAAACTTTAACTACTTAATCTCTTCTATTTGAACTTTTTGAAAAAAAACAGTTTTGGAAATAGCTTTTTTCTTATGCATAGCTCATTGGATTCTTTGCAAACAAACAAAAAAGTCACTCAGCCTTTACACTCCATCTTACGCCGCCCTAAAAATATCTTGTATTAAACTCTTGTATTACAAAACTTATGTGAGACAAAAAATCTTAAAATAACATTATAATATTCTCGCCATTTTCTATTACTAACCATCTATTAACATATCACTTGTAATTTAAATACGTTGCAATTTTACATTTATATCTATCCCATGCATACCTTTTTCCTTTTTCAGTAGCAATTGACAATCTCGCAATTCTTTTAGATAGGGCTCTGAGCTTTGTAAAGGATGGCTATGAACAGCATTAGGATCAGTTGCATGAATGTCTGGCATAACACAGGATGCCCCTACATAAATGAGTAACACAGTAAATAATTGAAAGAAAAATCATTAATTATTTGAAATGTTTATGTCCATAATAGCTATAGAACGTCTTAAAAATTATATTGACAATTTAGAAGTCTTCAATACAAGAATTTGATATAATATACTCCATTTGGTATCCTCATGAAAATGTTGGAAAAAAATGCTAATTTTCATTTTTTTTCCTTACTTCAAGATAAACAAATTAAAGTGAGTGAATTATTTTAACACAAATAAAATAATAAAATCTCGAGAACAATTATTTCTATGTCCATCAAATCTTCCATTTATAGTAAAGATTAAATGATTACAAGGAACTTGGAAATATATTTAAATTTACTCTTAATTTATCAGGAAGTTTAATAGATTTAGTCATAATTGCAAGCAACTTTTTAAGTACTTTTTGAAACATTTAAGTTGACCTGAATTGGTGAATTTTATAGTCAGATTTAATTTCATTATAACAAAACTTGATTAATCTTGGGTTATATCTTTAATTGACCTACACTAGTGATGTGCTTGAGCACAAATGGTGAGTAAGACTGTGTACAAATGAAATACAGCAAAAGAATATGTCAGTCCATTTCTAAAAGTTAAAGTATATTGCCGTATTGACCATACTTTAGCTAAAAAATACAGAACTTCTTTATTTCCAAGTACAGGTATTATCTATGGTCTCTAATACCGCATTCTGAGTATCTGAATTACCTGTATAGCTTATGACAACAAGCACTCACATCTACAATAAACGGCCTTTTTTTCTAAATTACGTCTGGTAAAAGTCTTGATATCATAGTAAACTTTAGCCATAACGTTTTGGGAACAAGAATTACTACACAGTATTATCTATAACAGTAAACAGTAAGTGTAATTTGTGGCCTTTAGAAACATCCCCATACAAAGCAGTTAACAATTCAATTTCCTTGAATGGTACGGGGTCACTGAACCAAAAGATTCTCTTCAGTGGAGGTATGGAAATGGACCATGAAGCAAACACAAAAATGCGAGTACAAAATGACATACATGTGTCAATATACTATATAAACGAACTAATCTCCCCAATTCTCAATTGTGTTACCCCTGATAGTGTCTAGTTTGCATCGCTTGCTCACCAACTATCATAATTATTCATATGAAAATATATATCTTGTAGTCACTTACCCTTGACTTCACTAATAGGCTTTGAAATGACTTCACTAATAGGCTTTGAAATGACTTCACTAATAGGCTTTGAAATGACTTCACTAATAGGCTTTGAAATGACTTCACTAATTATAGGCTTTGAAATGACTTCACTAATAGGCTTTGAAATGACTTCACTCAATATATGATTATCTCCTTGTGTAATAATACATTGATCTGTAAAATAAAATGTAATAGAAGTTTATTCTCTGCATCACTCTATTTATATGCCAAACTATTTGGACTGTCTTGTATGTGAGAGAATAAAAGCAATCGTAATAATCATTATTCCAGTAATTGTTTAAAGCTGGCAATAATGGCCAGTTTTTTTTAACGTTTTATACAATAGAATAACGAAATAAAGCTTAACAATATATTCTTTCATAGCCAACACATTTGACATGATTGTCTTTCTAACCATTGGACTAGCTAGGCTACAGAAATGACAGAGCTATTATGTATATCAAGCTGCTGAAACATTAAGAATAGAATACTTTCATTTGTACTTTGTAAAGAGTATTCATATTACTCCCATGACATTCTTTATCAAGTGCTTTGTAAGGCTCTTATTAACCTCTAGATTTCTTCCATGATGATGTGTATATCAAATTATTGCGTGAAAGCTAGGTTTTGCTCACAATCATTCATAAGCACAAGTCATTTATAATTACCTTCCTGTGTCTTTAGTTTCAAATTAGCTGATTCATGGTAGTCCCTTATGCGTGTCTGACTATCACTAGATTCATTATCAACTTGTTCAGTAGCATTGATTGGACCTAAAACACAGATAAAGTACAGTGCACAATGTGTTCTAAACCTTATTTTGTACTACATATATACTTACTGTTCTTCTTGTCTGTGTCCAAGTTACACACACTTGGATGCTTCCATGAATCTTTATGACACACTGTAGTAGTCTAAATGTGTAAAGATATAGCTATACTAATATTACTGCAAACTAGTGATGTGACTGAGCACAAATGGCGAGCGAGCCTAAATCTATACTATTGTTAAAAGTTTGATTCTAACTTCTAACACTCAAGATACTAAAAAATAAGTCGAATTTTTTAATTACGTATATAGGGTAAAGGTGATTCATTGCCGTAGTAACCACTCCCCGCAACTATTTGAATTGAAAAAAATAATAAAGCAACAAATAACAAGTCACACTGTAGCGCACAAGACATACGTTCGTGTGTAGTCTAGTAGTCAATGAATTTTCAAGTAAATACTGCTGCATATGGCTTGTAACTACGACAAATAGCATATTAACTTACCACAGACACTACCTCGAATAGAAATGGAACTCCGGTAAGATTTTTGTGTTGTAACTACACCCGTAAAAGAATTCAAAGCGGTAAACAATTCAATTTCTAGGGTGATACGGGTAATGATCAATAAATTAGAAAAATCTGTTTAGTGAAATTTGGAACATGGTCGGAAGCAGAGCTAACACAAAAGAACGTGAGGGTCAAAGTACAAAATGACATATGTACGTCCACACATATGTTATATAATCAAACAAACATCCCCGATTTTCAATTGTGTTATTTTTAACTAAAATGTATTTTATATAGTTCATGAGTTATTATTACAAGTTTATGAGTTAATACTTACTCTGGCATCTTCGCTATCTAGAATGCTGCTCAGTTGCAATATTTCTCCATCCTTTTCAGTTATTAATTGGCCTTTCTTGTCTGCTTGTGCACCTGGATATGGTACAATACCTAGACAAATGTAAGAACAATGTTAGCTTGCAGGGAAAGAAAAAATTCCGAAATAAAACTGAAATATGTGCCCATATAATTAAACACATCAAGAAGTCGTTGATGCTACAATTTGAGTTGTAATAATTTATAACTTAGTGCATATAAATTTTTCAGCCAAATTTTGTATGGCACAATACTTCAAATCTATTACGTGTTAGAGCTACCTACTGAATACAAATAACATTGAGAAATCATTTTTGGTCAATGAAAAGTAAAGACAAGAGAACAGTGTTTGAAATACATTATTCAGTAAAACGGGCATTCATGAATTCACAGCTAACATGTTCTCATTTTAAGCCTCCCAATTATGTTGTTATAGATATGACGTATTGTGTGTAAAAATCTCAAACTTTATGAACTGATCAGTGTTTATAAAAATATTGAATTTATATTTGTTACTTTTCCTTAGAGATATTATGGGCGGCATTTATTCAGCCTTTGATTTGTTATTATTAGCTTTAGTCAAAGCAAACTGTATTTTGAAATTTTTGAACCTATATGTACCTGGATTATTATGACCGCTAGGCAAGCCCTAGCCCTAGCCCTAGCCCCTAGCCCTAGAAACCCCCCCCCCCCCCCCCCCCCCCCCCCCCCACCCCTCCCTGTGTAATCGAAGTGTTCAGCCCTCCCATTGTTATTACCATTGGATGGCCTCCTGTAAATCATAGTTTTTCTTGTCTGTGTTAATTTACTGAAATGATAAGGCCTCAAGAAGTTAGTTATATTAAGTGATGTAAGAAATACTTGCCACGGTTTCTCTAAGGCTAAGTTTTGACATACTACAAAATGGCAACCGGGCGGTCAATTGTTGAGGTAGTAAACCTGGATCAACAACAATTACAGCATTGTAGAGTGTTTTAACACAGAAGGCACAGAAGATATTTTATGCCTATGGAAGCCATTCAACCATCATAGCTAGAGAGTTCTTCTGTGAGGATTAA
>WLWD01003362.1_pt1 | contig 50151 bp, 27 predicted proteins | sample 6712731 | NCBI WGS metagenome assembly WLWD01 (sample SAMN12718690, study PRJNA576275) | sponge metagenome | isolation source: marine sponge | host: Mycale hentscheli | place: New Zealand: South Island, Marlborough, Capsize Point | collected 2014-11-01
TTTTTAAACGACGCACCCTTTGAGGACTTAGAAAAACTAGCAACGTTTATTAAAGGTCGAAGTTCATGGTGCACCAGATAGTTCAATCATTTGCGCATGCGCGGTGAACAAGAGTTTGCCCTATTTTTTTTGGCTTCCCGCGGTGAAATGCTTGCTACCATGCTGTCTTCAAAGTTTCTACTTCTATGGCTTCTTGTGACTGTACCCATGCAGGATCCCTTGTGCTTTTCAGCACAATCTGGGAATTCTTTGTTCCCAGATCCAGGGGTGAATGCTGGGTCTTTTACTGTTCCAGATCACTTTCCTGATCCTGAACTGTTTTTGGAGTTTCTTTCCTCTTATAGCGATTGTTTCATCTTGATGCTTAGAGTTCTACTGTTATTAACTGCAATTTTTTTGACAAGGTAAGGAATAATGGTGTATGTATTAGAAGAAGAGGTTAATACACTTTCTTATTAGTTCACTATCTTGAAAATAACACCATTTAAAAAACTACAATGACTGACAATAAATTAAACTAATTTATCTTAAACATTTCATTGCTCCAGAGATAATACCCGACAGTCATCCACAAAATTATCTAAAAGTCGTCAATATCTTATGGTAAGTACAATACGAATAAAACAACAACATAACAACATATTGATTTATTGTACATGATCAGGGTGGAGGATTGGAAAAGTTATGTTATGATAATGCTCCAGTCATATCTGCAAGTCCATCCATGGACGTAGTAATTTCCGAGGTTGCAAAGTCAGTGGTCCATCCATGTGGTCTAACAGAGATTCCTTCACTCACTTCCATTACCAAAGCCATAAGTCTGCTATGTAAACAAACAGAAGTAAGTGTGAAAAAATTTATATACATAAAATTTCCAATGGGATTGATGGACCATAATGGATTAAAACAACTTCAGTGGTATCATTACGACTTAAAACATAACAGCACCATAGGTAAGATTATGACTTGGTTAACCGAAACTGGTGACTTATATGGAATTAATACTAAAATAATTATGGAGTTCTTTAGCCAATCTAGCTCGAATCATGAAACAAAGCTGATAAATTTAACTAGAGATAATTGGATAACTGAAAATGAAATGAATGAATTGTTCACTCTTTTGAATCAGCAGTATGAAGATATTATGTGCGTAGTATGTACCCCAGATAAATGCATAAGAGATTTCTTGATATTGAAAAGCAAAGTGTTTCAGAATGGAAAGGTTATTTTGGCTCTTAATGTAGGACAAGACCATAGCAGTAAGTCCATTTTTATTTCTGATGGAATAAAGCAAGGAAATCATTGGACATTATTGGCACTTAATACTGAAACAAAACTAGCGTATTACGGTGATTCACTGAGCTGGGATATTCCATCTAACTTAACACATATGGTTGAACCATTATTAGGTAAATTAGGAATAGAACTAAAGTTATACAATATTATAAACTTGCAATCCAATGAGAAGAAAGATCCGACAAACGTGTGTCCATTTTATCCCACCCAAACTTGCTCTAATGTTTGTGGTGTCATAGTGCTTTGTATGGCAGCTGTGATGTGCTGTAATTGGGAGAACTGGTACAGCTGGAATGAAAAGACTTCTCCCCAATGTTTAGTTAAACCCTCTAAGCACAGTACTCAGTTGAGACTTAGTGTAATTTCTTGGATTATTGAACGTAAAATAAATACCAGCTCAATAATTCACGATTTAAAAAAGCGGCAAGAAATTAATGATGAAATATGCACAGCTGAGTACAACAGTGAGAGTGGAAGCATAGATGACATAACTGCTCATAATAATTACATAGCAGCAGTACTGCCTAGTAATTACACATACAAGTTTGTTGAAATAGATTACTGCAATACTCAAACCTATAACTTCAAATGTACCTTCAAAATACAATTAGAAAATGAACAAGAAGCAAGAGAATGGGTGCAACTATACAATCAAGTGACACAGGAGACCATGGTGTTTCAGCGCAGCAAAAATAGATTAGGAAAGAGAGTATGCAAGAAACTATATTTACGATGCCACCATAACCAACGAAACAAAGAAATAACTAATTTGAGCTTAAAGACAACACACCGTTTACATAATCTTAAGAATAATAATTGTCCTGCACAAATAAGTATTACTATATTAGCACCTCATCAACATCATCGAGGATACTTGGTTGAGGTCATCCTACAACATAATCATAATCACACCATTAATGTAGCTGATGCTCTGAGATTCAGGCCTATATCGGACGAAACCAAATCCAAGTATTATGATTTATTTAAACAAGGTCACTCTCCAAGTAGTGCACACCTTGAATATGAAACGAATTTAATGTACCAACAAAACACTCAGCTTTTAGCAGACCGAAATGTAAACCCTAAAATTAGTGATATCTATAATCTATTCAATAAATGGAGGAAAAATAACTTGGGAGTCCGCACTGGAAAAGAACTCTTTGCTGATCTAGAAGCACGGATAAATAAATACAACGAAACTTACAAAGATCTTGGTGGTAAAGCTTCAGTACAACGATTTAATAATAGTGAAGGAAAACATGACCATCCTTTAATTTTAGCTATATGTCTCCTTTAATGTCTCGAGTTCACAAACACATACAACAAGCTGGGGAACTCGTATTTATTGATTCATTGTCCTCTTTTGATGACTATAATAATCCTATGTTTGTCATTTCAACTTCCTCTGCTGCTGGTGGGCTACCTCTAGGAGTGGTGGTTACATCAGGGGAGAGTACATCAATAATTAATTCTGCTATGACTCATTTAAAATATTTATTTCCTACATATAGTTTTTATTGTAAAGGTAGTCCAGGCAACATAATTACTGATGACTCCCAAGCTGAACGAAGCGGTTTGAAAAAGACATGGCCCAGTGCATCGCTGTACTTATGTGTATTTCACTTTCTACAAACCATGTGGAGATGGTTAGTTCATAGCAGCAATGAAATTCAGTCTCAGCATCGTCAACATTTGATGCAATTAATAAGAAATATGGTGTATGCTAAAACTGAATACATCCTCAATAATAAATACAAAGATCTAAAACAAGATTTAATATCCAAGCAGTATATAAATTTTAATGAGCATGTGAATACTTATTGGGAGAGACGACAAGAGTGGGCCATATGTTATAGAGACTACACCAGTACTAGAGGAATAAATACAAATAATTATGCAGAGGCCGGAGTACGAATTTTAAAAGACATAGTATTTCAAAGAATCAAAGCCTACAATTTGGTCCAAATTTTTGAATTTATAACTGTAACTTTTGAAATGTACTATGAACGAAGATTGCTATCAGTGGCATATAATAGAATGGACAGATACATTTCACTTCATCACAAAGGACTGGGAGCATACCAGGTAAATAATACGGATATAACTAAACACGATCGTAATAGTTTGTTATACTTAGTTAAGAGTAATCACAGCGATCGAGAATATATCATAGATACTGAGAATTGGACATGTACATGCAGTGTTGGAATTACTGGCTTTCCTACAGGAGAGCCTTGTAAGCATCAGCATGCCGTAGCTAGTAAATATAAACTGACTTCGCCTCATTTAATTCCTTTTTTTAATGCAAGGGGCAGATATTTGCATACTGTGATAGCTTTAGGTGAAGACAGAGCAGGTACCCAAGCATTCTACGAAAGTTTAAAAACCAGTATGGCAGTAACAGACTCTGAAATGATGTCTACTAATAGTACAGAAATATGTGAGCCAAATGCTCCTATTTCTCCTAACAGTGACAGTGAATATGATTCTGCTGAAGATAATTTAGATACTTTAATTAATATACTACAGAAAGACACCAATGAGGGAGATGAGCTTATGCAAAATGTGTCACAGCTATGTTGCTCATTTGTGGATGATGTATGCAAGCGAATAAAGCAAATGGACACACAATATTTACATGGGCTAAAAAAGTTTTTTACAGTTTATTTGGACTCTATTTCTGGCACTGAACCAGAATTATCAGCAACTCCGAAATTGAGCAGTCTATTACATACTTACTTCAAAAAAATAATGAAATAATACCAGTAGCTGGAAGAAGAATAAATGTCCAGCCTACAGCAATTTCCCGTCGCCGAGAAGGAGCTCCTCGAGGGAATAAGATGGCAGTGAGTGGACGGCCAGTGAAGAGACCACACCCAGAATCAGATTGTTCTGTACAACAAAAGCGTGGCAGAAAAGAACATATAAAGCGAAAGCACAATCTGCGAAAAAATGAACTAAATAATCAAGCAAATCAATTTAAACATGGTCGTGGTCATTAAGACTCACACCACAATTTGTAACATTGTTGTTTTTTTTAAACTAATTAATAATCATCATCACCTACAGTACATTAATTCATAAAGATCCACTGTGTTTTGGCTTTATAACTTTCACTTATCATGGCTTAAATATTCTAAACCTCAAGCTACACACATACATACACTTTAGCTATACCCATGTCTTATTGTATTACACACAAAATTGGGCACTATTTGGAATCTGAAGACACTTCTGTGTATTAAATCAGCAAATCACAAGCACATCAGTATTAGAACAGAAACTTGTCATTACATGTGTACCACATGGTCTCAATGTATGTTGCTGCCAATGTTCACTCACTACTACTAACATACACATACAACAACACACCCATACACATGCGTACTACACAGATGCTAGCAAATTCGTATAGCTTCATACTGTTTTACTTTTGAATGGAAGCTCTACATTATTGGCGAGCGAACGAAGTGAGCGAGACCGTCTCGAGCCAAGATCAAGGCAAAATTTGGTATATATGTTATATGTGACCGTCTATAGGAAAACCAGGCACAACGCGGCACCCTTCGAAAAAATTTTTTTGCACTTACGGAGTTGTCGGCGTCCAGATATTGAGCTCTGCAAGTTTTATCGTCGTAGCTTAAGTCGTTCCCACTATAATAGACCTAACCGTTCCCTTCTGTCGGCTTTAAACAATACATTTTTAAGAAATCGATCGATCTTTTCTCGATATTACGCACGCCGCGTTGTGCCCGGTTTTCCCGTAGACGGACACATATATATATATATGGCTTTGGTACGTCGCCTCTCTTTACGTAAATAAGGCGGAGCTTCGTACGATCAGTACCATTTTTCACAAAGTTTCTTAAAACGTTTTTTAGCTGTTGATTTCGTTTCATGGCACGCAGGAATACTCTAAGCCTATATATACATAGGCTCGCTAGAAAATATAAAGACAGCTTTTGGTGTCAATAGGCTTCATGCTACTAGGGGTGTATTCAAAGCACACAGTGTGGCGAGTGAGCTAGAGGCCAGTATACAAAAACGTCCTGTACCATATATTTTTGTCAATAAATTGTTTGTCAATAAATGGTAAAGTATTGTCAATTTAGCTATGGTTTTTTTTGTTGTTTTTTCCCCCAATTCTTTTTTTTTTTTTATAGCTGGGCTAACTCACTCACCACACTGTGTGCTTTGAGCTCACCCCTAGTCATTATTAGCATTATTAAGGTGTAAGGCTAGTCATTGTGCTTACCACTTAGGAAGGGTTAAACGATATGTATGTGTGTGTCATGGAAACCTTTTTTATATAATGACTAAGAATCAAAAATAAGAATTTATGTATAGATATACATGTGAAGCAAGTAAAAATGACAAAGATTGTGAGTTTCAGCCAGAACGGACACTAGCTCAAAAGGCTTTGGAGGAAAGTGGTAGTAAAATGTGTTATTGACTGAAGCCTCTCTCCATATCAATGTCTTATGTTGCTGTTGTTTGAGTTCAATGAATGCATGTGTGCGTGGATGAGATTCCTCTGGGTAAAAGGGCATTGATATTCAAACAAACCGGGAATTGCAACACATTTGATAAGGCAAAGTCCCCAGACCCTATTATGAGCGGAGCATTTAGGTAAAGGGTATGGGAAACACAAGAAAAGTATCATTGTTCAAACAACAACAACACCAAAAAAAAAAACAACACAAAAAAACAACTAAAAACTGATTTCTGTAGTAGGCACTCTTGCTGTCCAAAAATACATGGAATTCACAGAATTTTTTTTTAATGTACACGTAGCTAATAATATGTTGCAATGGGACTATGTGGTAAGGATCATCACACTAAATATCTAAGCATGCACAATATGTATTTGTTTGCAGTAAAATTTTAAGACGTACTGTAGTAGTTTAATGGCAGAATCTTTAGCTGGTACTAGTGAGACCTTAATGCTACAGCTAAACTAGCAAAAAACAACAGCAAGAAAAAAACAAATAAAAAACAAAAAAAACAACTAACAAACACACTTTATAATCAGGGTTTGATACAGGATTTTTGACTAGGGGGAGAGGGGAGGAGGGAGAACATCAGTGTCACCAGTCGGTGAGTTTAGTAGATGTGCATATATTCTGAACTTAAAAAAAAAAAAAAAAAAGGTATAAAACACTGTGGGACGAGAAAAAAACAACAACCTAAAGTAGAAATTAGCGAGCAAGCGAGTCACTCTTGGGTCTAAATCAAATTCTTAAAGCACAGAGTGGCGAGAGAGCCAGCCCAGCTATACTACAAACTGGTAGCTAAATTGTCAAAATATTTACGGCACCCGAAGTTATAACTTGAAACACCTAATGATACTTTACCTTTTATGTGCCAGTGGTGACTGACATGACTGCACTTAATTAATTATTTATGTTTCATGTAACGTTCCATTCAATACATTTCCCGCTTAGAGCACTATTAATTTCTCCACTGTTGTGGTATTACCATACATTTTGCATTGAAAAAGACGCTGCTATAGTATAATAATAATAAAATAATAAATAAATAAATAAATACACAAACAGTTGACAGTTAGACTAGCTCAAGATCAGCCAGTTTTGCAAGGTCTAAGAGTTTCACTAAAAGGTTGTCATAATTCTATCAAATTTTCACACTCCAGATAGTTCCTTGTTTGCTTGCCAACATTAATAAGTGTTATTACAAGACAAATGAAACTAAGAGACTCACCGAATTGTTCATGAGTGCCTGAGGCACAGCACACAGATGTGAATGTCTGAGGACTCCGTGGTGGCCCGTGCCTGAGGCTGACGACCAGTTGAGGACTTGGGCTTAGTGACTAGAGGAATCATGGCGTCACTACTCCGGAGTCTTTGTAGAGGAGGTCGAGTGACAACTGAGGGAGTTTCCCTACAACACCAACCACAAGGTAATGTAAAGAACATATACGTTTACCTGTCACCAGTTCGTGGCATATCATAATGTATTTCTAGGCTTCAGAGTCTCATAATAATAGCTTGTTATTTATTTATTTTTATCGTGTGAGTATGTGCTTGTGTGTTTCTTTTATGTGAGTGCCTATGTTTGCACTTGTGACATATCATATACACGTCTTTTTCAACGCGTTTTCACGGTGTTCTGTAACTTTCTTTGTTTTCATGATTACATAATAGGACACCTGGACTTTCAACCGCTAGGAGGAAATTCCTACAGTGGATATTCTATAGGAATCTTTATGATGCCATGGGCTACAGGACTATCCCATAATACACACAGTACTGTACCATACCAGCATAGACTGATAGGAGACTATATGCTAGTATAATAAGATACACCATAAAGTCACACTCACCTGACTTCCAACTGGTATCTGAACATCATGTAGCTCACTAGCTCTCGGAGACCACTCCCCTCACTCAGAAAATGTTTCACCCAGCTATATCCCACACAAACAACAAAACAACAACAATCATGACTGCAATATAATGAAAGATCCATCCCAGGTAAGGTTGTTCTGCATGTTCCAACACAACTGGAACCTTACAGTAATACCAAGGAATGCCTTTGAGTGATCTCTATTTAAAACACATCAGACAATTGTCTCTGAACAACACACACACTTACATAATACAAATCCTATGGAAATACTGCAGCTGGAATTCCTACGAATTTACTATAATAAATGTCAGCAGAATCCTATACTCTCATTCAGACTATAGCAGTCGTACAAATGCTGGCTGAAGCAAAGAAATGACTCGTACAAAAAAGGAAGTGTGCAACGTAAGAGTGGAACTCCTGCAACTATATTTAGAGAGGAACAACACCCTTACTAACATTTCTACAGTTTGGGAATAATAATGTATACACACACACACACACACACACATGTACACACACATGTGTGTGCGATACCAGAAAGATTAGTGAAATGTTCTGATCAAATAGATATCAATATTAAATAGACAAAAGTAAAGCAACAAAAAAAATTAAAACAAGAAACAATAATAACAATAACAACAAAAACAATAAAAATAACAATAAGAACATCAACAACAACAATAATAATAATAATAAAAGGAGGTGAAGCCTGACGGTAATTTGTCTCAGCCAAATACTGTACATATGTACTTGTTCAACAATATATATACATATACGTATATGAGTTTACAATGACCAGTTTACATTGATAATGTTTGTACGCCTATTTTAAAGAAACCTACTTACAACAAACAGGACAAGTATACACAAACAGGACAAGTATAGAGATGTCGTAAGCCTATTCTAGTGTAAGGTTGGGTTTAGGTATCCCAGACTAGGTGAACCACCCATTCAATTAATATTTAATCAATAACCAAAGTGGGTGTGTCTTTGAGGTGGGGTCAAAACACTTTTATCATATCACTATGCAACAATTCTCTAATAATGGCTTATTTTCTTAAGGAGTACCTAAATTGCAGGTATAAATTCATGGAAAGGAGCTGGGCAAGGGTTGATTGGTGAGCGAGCGTAGCGAGCGAGACACTTACAGGGGTAACACAATCGAAAATCGGGGATGTTTATTTATTTATTTATTTGTATATATGTTTGGACGTACGTATGTCATTTTGTACTTTGACCCTCGCATTTTTATGTTAGTTATGTGGTCGACCCCGTCCCAAATTGCACTAAACAGAATCCTCTGGTTTATCGGTCAGTACCCGTATCACCTAGAAATTGAATTGTTTACTCTTTTGAATTCTTTTGCGGGTGCAGTTAAAACTTGAAAACTTAAGGGACTTTTATTTCTATTCGAGTTAGTGGCGATGGTAAGTCAATGCGCTCTTTGTCATGGTTATAAGCCGTGCGCAATAGTATTTACTTGAAAATACATTGTCCACTAGACTACCGAGAAGGTGAGTCTGTGTAGGAGGTGCATGTCCAGTTGTGTCAAAGCATTGTGAGTTACAACCACTACTTAGCTAAAAAGAAAACTTTTAAATAACGTGTATTGTTTTGTTGTTGTTTTCCTTCAATTCAAGCAGTTGCAGAGAGTTGTTACTATGGGACTGAACTCCCTTTACTGTGTATGCGAAATTTAAAAACTGGAAGTCAAAATCATTCATATAAAAATAGTATAGTCTTTAGGCTCGCTCGCCATTTGTGCTCAAGCAAATCACTAGTAAGGGTATATAACATGCATAATAATTTTACGCCACAAGCTACCAATACACACACACACACACAAACGCAAACGCATCATGCAATCAGGTTAACTTACGTTCCAGCTATGGTCAAAGTACCGACTCCCCCTTCACTATTCTCCACAACGGCTCAAATAAAATTGGGATAAGTTGGACAAGACTTCGCTGTCAGTGTCTTGACGAGAAAAAAAAGCAACATAAGGTTCAAAGTATCTTGTACTTTGTACCTAAGTATTTCCAGAATTTTTTCTAAGTCCTCAAAGGGTGCGTCGTTTAAAAAATCGCTTCCCGGCCAGGGGCAATTTTGTCACCTTAACAACGGGGGAGTGGATCATTTTTCTCACCGCCCATCAACAAAGACTGCAGTGGGCGTGGCTTTAGAGTGAGCGCAAGAGATAACCTCGCTAAAATTGCTATCCACACGCTTATCGTGGTTTCCCCCGTAAAGCGACCTCAAAAAAATTCTTGCTTTGTAGACGATTCTTTCCTCCTTAAAGGATGCACAGTAATGTGCATCTAAAAAGCTACCTAGTTAGTACCTACATGGACTTATTAGTTGAAAGAAAAAAAAAACTTGTTCCTTGCCTTGACATGGCGTCTGCAATGATGTGAAGATGACCTTGTATGTAGGTGTCCATGAGTTCCACATGCCATCTCCACAATCAGTATTATAATGAGGGTGGATCAAATAAATAAGCCAGTGAGACTTTAATGGTCAGTAAGAACATTAAGTTCTTTTCTCACAAGATAATAGGCAAGATGTTGAAAAGTCTAAACCATATCAGCCAGAGCTTCTATTTCAGCAGATAAGTGGGATACACAATGTTTCAGTTGATGAGAGTAGACAGCAACAGTCACTCATTCCCCAGATCTGAGAACACATAAAATCTACCAAGGCCATGAAGTGATGCATCACAAATAAAACATCTGCAAAAACAGAAATTGTTTCAATAAGTTATAAAATTAAGTTTTCTGAGAAATGATGTGGATTCTTTATGTTGCTACCTGCATTTATAATATCACACTGGTTTTAACATACAAGTAATCCCAAGATGGTGTCAACTTTAATTAAGTAAAAGATGTTTCATTGAAGTATGCATGATCAATGACACAAACTATGAATAGATTCTATATGGTGGTGTATTTTGAGATTAGAGCCGTTAGGATGGTTGTGTCAGTAATGTCAGATTATGTGCTATGTTCCCTGTTTCATTCTTTTACTCTCATTTTTTTATTGCATGTGACTTCTAGTAGCACTTTCTGACTTTTTGTTGGAATTTAGTACACACATGAAAAACTTTTACCTCCATGCTAATAGATCACATGATTGTTCCTCAATAATGATCAGCAATATTAGATAGCTAGTCTACATGAAAAAGTCCCCTCTTATGCTCTTTTAGTCTGAGTTTATCCAGTCAGTCCTACATACTCTGTCCTATAATTGACCATGCCGGTTTTTAGAGTCCTTGGTGTTGTTACGCTAATAGGCAAGTCTTCTCACAGGTAAAGATATATAACAGGCTAAAATGTGTTGACCTATGAAGTTGTGTCTCAGCACACAGAATTTTTTTTTTAATGAACTTGGCTAATCCGCACCTTCTCTGGCATAGCCAGCACACTACTAGAATTGCACTTGCTCTAATAATTGTTGAAGCAAGTTTGGAATCTCAAAAAAAATACGCACAGCAATGCCCTTGGACTTCTTATCTCTTTTTTTCCTTTTCAGTGGACATACAAATCTCACTAGTTACTACATCCATAACTAAATTAAGCAAAAACTATAACTCAATGCAATAACTACATATTTAAAATATTCATTTTAGATATTTACCACCAGAGAAATTGTTATACTTAACTCAGTATAATCCTTTCAATTCACACACACAAGCAAAAAGTTAATGGGAAATTTTTCCCTTATTTTCTCCAGTCCTTGAACACCTTATCATCAGTTTCAATTGTCCCAGCAGCTGCATATCAACAAAGTATATTGTATTCTGTCAGATAGCTGTCTGATTTTGGAGATCGCTGACAATTAACAATTGATTTAATTGATTTTTGTGGTAGTCATTTATCTACGTTTTATTTTTATATAACCAGTTTAAGATTATTTCATAACTTCAATACAACTGATATTCTTCAATGACTGTTACAACGCATTAAACTTTTTTCTCAAAGATGAGAAAATTCTTCGGGAAATCACACTTTGGAGCTACCAAGCTACGCCTTTTTCTTTGCTTCTGCCTAGATCTTGCATCAGTTGATGTCTCCCTGTGCACAACTGATGTAGTTGTGTTACTAGCAGGCTGGTTTGTGTTGTCAGTTGAGCCAAGTGAGTGGTCTAGTTCTAATACAGGTGATGACTCTGGTTCAGGAAGCAATATGTTAGCTGGACCAGAAGGATGGTTAGTCTGTTTGATAGAAGAAGATGAGATTGACTGTCCAGGCACAGTTGTGGTCGAAGAGCTATCTTGCTTCATTGAAGTAGATGACACAGATTGTGTAGGTTGAGTAGTAGTGGCAGTTGAATAATTGTGATGACTCTCCTGTTTTATGGTGGTAAGGGACAGTGATTTTGCTGGCAGAGTTGTATTAGTGGTTAAAGTATTTGAAGTAGAAAGATGACGGTTTTGCTCCATGGAATTTGAAGCCACAAATTTTGCAGGAAGAGTTGCATTGGTTGATAGACTCAGATGGTGATCCTGCTCCTCTGAAGCAGATGATTCTGATTTTGCAGGCATTGTCTTGCTAGCTTCATCTGGACTAAGGTTATCCTGCTTCACTGATGTCAATGATGTCAATTTAACTAGCTGAGTTGTGCTAGCACCTGACTCAGGTGATTTGTTGTTGATTGATTCAAGTTCATTCAAGACAGCTAGTTCATCAGCAAGTGAAAGACAGTTGTTAGCTGAATTCAAGGGATGGCAATCCTGTTCCTTTGAGCATGAAATGGAAGCAGATAGAACTGTGTTGTTAGCAGGGATAAGATGTTCCTCCTGCACTTCTGAACCTGATGAATCTCTGACAGGTGAAGCTGTCTCAGCATCAGTTGTATCCATAGCATTCGTAGTATCTTGCTGATCATTAGATGGTAGACGTGGGGAGTGAACCTCTACGTCATAGCAGCGAGTACTTGAATCCACACTATGAAAGATGGAGGAAGGGAATTAATAATCATATCATAGACATGAAAACGATAGATATATAGCTAACTTACATGCTCCATGAATCAGCTAACTGTGGATTGTAGTATGGGTGCGGTGAAAGAACTATTTCAGGAGCACCATAGCTGTACGATCCACATGGAGTAGAGCAAAAGTTACTCTGAGACTCCATAGCAAATCCAAAATCTAATGAATAAAATATTGATTTAAATATAATAATACCAGAACCTCAGCCATACTCACCGCCTAATTTCACATCCATGTTTTTATTGAAGAACACATTCTCCATATTGATATCACGATGTGCAATACCTAAGGAATGGATGTACGATATTGCCTGGCACATTTGTTGAAAGATGTGCCTCGCCTCTTCCTCTGGAAGATGTCCTCTAGAGTTGAAGTAATCCAGAAGGTCCCCATTCTCAGCAATTTCCAGTGCAATGAAGCAGTAGCGCTCTGTTTCCACAATCTGGAAAGTGCTGATGATGTTAGGATGGGAGATCTTCTGGAGAGTGGAGGTTTCTGAGGCAGAAACTTCTCCACATCTCCCTGGTCCAGTTTGCGTTTGTTGACTATTTTGATGGCTATCTAAACTATTAATAATACAAAACATTATAACATTACTGGCGAAAATTTATATTTCTCTCACCATTCGACGTTCATAGGGAGACCAAGCGGCTTTGACCTTGGCGAACTTTCCACTACCGAGCGTCTTCCCCAGAGTATATCCTTGAGGACAAAGTATAGACGTCGAAGGGAAACTGAGGTACAGTTTACGCGAGTTCGAGGTCGTCATTCCGTAATCGTCCGCCTTCCGTAAAGGGAACTGGTCTGAACCAGGTGAAACTTAAAGGAAATGTACAGAAATAAACTCAGTCAAGTCAGCTATTCAAAATCTAAGTAACCCCAAATTGATCATAAAAAATGACAGCGTTTATGAGTGTTCACGACTCCTATATACTGGGAAACTAGCGTTCGCCTAACGATCCCACGCACTTGTGCAATGTTGGTAGCTAACACGATAACGAAAAATAATACTGAATAGCTCCAGAAGTATATTGGTACTCAAAGAAATTATTTCTCTTACAGATAGAAGTGTTGTGTTAGGCAGTGATAGAGGCCTACACTCTACTGTAACAATGAAGCTAGTATGACATAATTTTAGACTCTATTTCTGCTATTAAAGCAATGGTACAGAGTTTTATAACTACCAAAAAGGACACTATTGGGGAAATGTGCTTCAATGCAGAGAAGTGTCCACAATGTCAGTTCAATACGGAAAAGTATCCACAATACAATTAGTTCAATACATAAAAGGGTCCACAATATATTAGTTTAATATGGAAAAAGTGTCCACAATACATAAGTTAAAGGGTCCACAACACATTAGTTCAATAAGGAAAAGGCTCCACAATATATTAGTTCAATATTGATTGCGGTCCTCAATATATCCGTTCAATATGGAAAAGGGTCCACAATATATTACTTCAATACGGAAAAGTATCCCCAATACATTAGTTCAGTACGGTAAAGTGTCCACAATATATTAGTTTAATATGGAAAAAGGTAAACAATATATTAGTTTATGGAAAAGGTGTCCACAATAAATATTAGTTCAATATGGAAAAGGGTCCACAATATATTACTTCAGTATGGAAGTGCCCACAATGCATTAGTTCAATATGGAAAAAAGTCCACAATATATAAGTTCAATATGGAAAAGAATCCACAATACATTAGTTCAGTACGGTAAAGTGTCCACAATATTTTAGTTCAATATGGATTGCAGTCCACAATATACCCATTCAATATGAATAAAGGGTCCACAATACATTAATTCAATACAGAAAAGTGTCCACAATACATTAGTTCGGGGTCGAACACGAAACGAACACAAAAATATGCGAGGGTCAAAGTACAAAATGACATACGTACGTCCACACAAAAAGGAAAGAGAGTCCCAGGGCATCATCTTCATATTTTATACTATTATTTAGTGATCAGCATATTATCAATAAGTAAAATACTACAGTTCTGCTGGAATTGGTGTAGATGTACTCTTGGAAAGCTCCCTTAGCCAATTTATGAACGATTAGCTAACTGCAATGAAAGTATTATTTATTTTTTTACTCTATCACGTTAAGATATTTTCCTTCTTCTCACCAGTATGGTACCCTTAAACAAGGCTCAATTGAGTGTCATAGAGCCAGCTCAAGTATTTCTTCCAGGTAAATGGCCAGCTAACCACAATGCATTTTAGTGTGGACCATGAATAACGTCTTCCTTTTTTTTTTGCTGGACTCTCCATCAGCAGTGATGGCAAGAAAAGTCTTTTTTTTTCCTTTTTCATCTGTTGAAAGGCTGGTCCAGGTGATGATACTTTTGAAGTCGCTGCAAATAGCCTCTCAAGGTTGACACAATTTTGACCTAATATTGATTTAAGGATGCAGTAGCATAAGTATCTATGGTGGTTTCCCTCTCTTTAAAATGATTCCTTATAATTTGTTTTATGCAACCACCAAAAGTTAATACTATTATTCACGCCTTAAAATGAAAATGAAAGCTTCAACTTCAGTGTGTGTATGGTGGACAACACAAGACAGAGATATTCTATATAGTGCCACCCATCCAATCCTTCTTCTTTCAACCCATTCTATTCTCTCTCAACAAATTAAAGAATAACAAGAAGCTGAAATATGTTGTTACTTTATGTGATGTTGTTCACTTCAGAATGCAACGCAAGTTGCCTATTTGTTTTTACAGAATATTCTTTAAATGTCTTAAGCATCCATCTGATTCATTCAATGTATTTAATCACGTCACTCTTCATTCTGGGTCCACAAGATCTTCATCTAATTGTAAATTAGAAATTAAGTTCCAACGTACCTCCACTAACGACATCAATATTTTAATCGCATATCTCTACTATGGAATACATTCTCACCTTGATCTTTCATTATCCTTCACTTCTATTAAACGTTCTCTCAATCAACAACTTTGGGATCCATTTATTGCACACTTTGATTCAGACAATTCCTGCACATTTTGTTGTTTATGTCCTTGCTCTAGATGTCACAGTCACTTTATTAATGTATCACTCCCCTCTCACACTTAGCTGTTTTATTATCATTTATATCCTTTTTCTTTTCTGTTAGCTAACTAGGCTGCTCTCTTGTACATAGAGTTTGTCCTTCATCCACCCATCATATCACATTTCATCTCTTTTAATTCTCTTTGTTATATAGTGGTTGTAAAGTTATAATAATAATAATAATAATAATCAAGAAGGGTTGTGGTGGGATATACGTTCGTACGCAGCTACACAAGGGTTTACAGAAATTTGTTTCGTTTTTGCTTTCACTACACTTCAGTTACTCAAACTTTTTGAACTGCTTGTAGAGGTTGATTTGGCGTGACCACAAAAGTGGAAAAAAGAGCAATGCACTTGACGAAATCAGAAACTAATCAAGGTCACATGACAGTAGCAGCGAAAATGCATGAAAATGACGACATCCATGGGTAAAACGGGGCGGGTCTAAGGTGTGCATTATTACTGTAAGTTATAGTTGTAGTGAAAAAGAAACTATGACAGTTGCTGTATTCATATATGCCTGGTTTACAACTAATCACTCCTAGTTTATCATTTATATGAGCTTCTAGGTGTGCACGAAAACTGGCTAAAGGCTGCAGAGGGTTATCTGGATACTAATGTAGCACAAATCTTCGGGGAAAGAAGCACAGAACTGGGCTGATCGCCACTGGTCTCGCAGGGCCAGACTCTTTACCAAATGCAAAGTGAGCAAAGGATCTGGTCAAGTGAGGGGGTGCACTGTACCGGACTCACGTATTCCTGGGGAAAATACGGTGTTAATCATAGCACCAAATTACCACAAAACACGAATTAGAAGCGTTGTGCTAATTGCTCTGCTCTCACAGTTCGCTGTTTAACTGGCCCCATTTAACTATCGCGAGTTGTTCAAGTCAGGCAAAGAGGAGGAGAAATATTCCAATTCTGCTATCTTCTGACGAAGTTCTGATATCTTCAAAAATGTCATATCACAAAGCCTACATAAATAACTATCTCTATGAATTTCCACAACTTCTTCAGCTTCCTTCTCCAAGATAGATAAGTCACCTCTGCTGAAAGAACCATACAAGTCACTTCTGTATAAATAACAACTTGTCCTAGTTGAACAGAGCCAGTTAAACAGCGAACTGTGTGAGAGATGAGCAGTAAGCGCAACGCTTTTAATTTGTGTTTTGTGGTAATTTGGTGCTATGATGAACACCGTATTTCCCCCAAGAATTTATGGGTCCGGTACAGCGCGCACTCCCCTCCCTCACTTGACCAGACCCTTTTCTTGCTTTGCGTTCGGTAAAGGGTCTGGTCCCGCGAGACTAGACTGCCACTTCAAGTCAGTCTAATTATTGTGTGCTTAAACATGTATTTAAACTCTATTCTTACTTTCTTGGTGTGACGAACTTCTGAAGTACTCAACAGTAATGTGAACAATCCAGTACATCACCTACACCTTTAGCTATGGTCACACATATTCCAGTATTACTTTGTCCTTCACACTGAATTATTCATATCATTTTATTTTATTTCATTTTTTTAATCATACAAAAAATTGACATAATTATGACAAATATTATATATATATATATATATATATATAATACTTATTACATGAGTCAGAGTGTGATATGGCGAAATATTTCACGAGCAGGCTAATTTATTTTCACGAGCCAGAGGTGAGTGAAAATAAAGCCTGAGAGTGAAATATCTTGCCATAACACTCTGACAAGTGTAAAAAGTGGTTTATTCTACACTAGATATCTTCACTACTGTAGTTTAGTACTAGAGGAAGGGTAACTGCAATGTAAAGTTGGTTGTAGAGGCTACCCACACCCCCAGCTGATATAGTTTTTGCATGAACTAAGCTAAAACATAGTAACAATACTTAGTTTTACGTTACCTAACTATCAGACTCGCTCGCCATTTGTGCTCAAGCACACCACTAGTAACTGTTGAACGGGAGTAGTGGGGTTCGTGTCGAAGCGGTCCATAAATTCCCTTTAAAAACATTAGAGCCAAGCGGGAAATTGCAGTTTAAAAACTCAATAGAAAAGTCTATGGGAATAAATAAAACCACACGATTCCCCGCACTACACGTGGCGGAATTTAGTCAAGCGCTCAAACCCGGCCAACCACGTGTGCAGTACCTCTGGTGTACCCCTCTGGTGTACCGACTCTTTACCCTCTCAACAGGGTTAGAGCAGCTGCTAAAGTAATAGCCGTTATGACCTTTTATTTCAGCCAACAAAAAATCACTCTCTTACCTGATTAATGGTAACTTTTGTAGTATCAAACATCTGCCATTCTGATAATCTTAATTACCAGTAACTCTTGAACATGCTCTCAGCTACGATAAAAAATTAAACCAGTGTTATTATTTGTAATTTTAGCCAACAAATATGGAATTACTACTTACCTCAATTTCCTGAGTATTGATAACTTCTGTAGTGTTAAATTTAAATTACTTTGACTATCTGAATTACCTTGAATTCTTGACAACAAGCTCTCAGCTACAAAAACAAAAGACAATCAATTTTAGCACACAAATAATAAATTACTTTCTTACCTCATTTTCTTGAGCAGTGGTAACTTTTGTAGTACCAAACTTGAGCCATTCCGACTGTTTGAATTTACCAGTCACTGTTGACAACAAGCTCTTAGCTACAAAAAATAAAGGCCAGAGTTATTTTGCATTTTTAGCTAACAAATATGGAATTACGTACTTACGTCAGTTTCCCTCGAGTAGTAGTAGCTTCCTTAGCATTAATACTACGGCATTCTGACTACCAACGGCTCTTGACAACCAACAATCGGCACTCCTATCCCCCCTAAAACGGAGAAGTTACTAAATTAAGTCTGGAAAAGGGTCTTCAATACCATAGTAACCGGTCAAATCAACTTTTTGTTTCTTGAAAAGCAAGCGTTTTCGCAGGAATTTTCTCACACTTTGGAGCTTTAAGTATAAGTAAGGCTTGCTTAATGCTGTAGTTTCAGAATTAACTGGGGTTAAGCCTAAAAAGCCGTGTTTTTTTTGGAGAAAAAAGTTCCCCGCGCGCGCGTTTAATTACATACGTACGTCCAAATAAATAAATAAACTAGTGGTGTGCTTGAGCACAAATGGCGAGCGAGCCTAAAGACTATACTATTTTTATATGAATGATTTTGACACTAACACTGAAGCTACTGAAAATAAGGTCCAGTTTTTTTAATTTCGCATACACGGTAAAGAGATTTCAGTGCCAAAGTAACAACTCTCTGCAACTGCTTGAATTGAAGGGAAAAAAACAACAACAAAACAATACACTTTATTTAAATGTTTTCTTTGTGATATTCTTTAGCTAAGTAGTGGTTGTAACACACACAATGCTTTGACACAACTGGACATGCACCTACGCAGACTTACCTTCGCAGTAGTCTAGTGGACAATGTATTTTCAAGTAAATACTGTTGCGCACGGCTTATAACCATGACAAAGAGCGCATTGACTTACCACCGCCACTAACTCGAATAGAAAAACTGCACCCACAGAAGAATTCAAACGGTAAACAATTCAATTTCTAGGGTGATACGGGTACTGATCGATAAACCGGAGGATTCTGTTTAGTGCAATTTGGGACGGGGTCGACCACATAACTAACACAAAAACGCGAGGGTCAGAGTACAAAATGACATACGTACGTCCATATATATAAATAAACTAGTGGTGTGCTTGAGCACAAATGGCGAGCGAGCCTGATGTTAGGTAACATAAAACTAAGTATTGTTACTATGTTTTAGCTTAGTTCATGCAAACACTATAATAGCAGTTATGACCTTTTATTCCAGCAAACAAATACAAAATCACTCTCTTACCTGATTAATGGTAACTTCTGTAGTATCAAACATCAACCATTCTGATAATCTCAATCACCAGTAACTCTTGTTCCTCAGCTACGATAACAAAATAAACCGGTGTTATTATTTGTAATTTTAGCCAACAAATATGGAATTACTACTTACATCATTCTTGAGTATTGATAACTTCTGATTGAAGTTAATTTGACCATCGAATTACCTTGAATCTTGACAACAAGCTCTCACCTACAAAAACAAAAACAATAGATTTAGCACACAAATACAAAATGATTTCTTACCTCAGTGCCTTGAGCAGTGGGTAACTTTTGTAGTACCAAATTTGAGCCAATCTGACTATTTGAATTTACCAGTCACTGTTGACAAGCTCTTAGCTACAAAAAAAGAAAGGCCAGAGTTATTTTGCATATTTAGCTAACAAATATGGAATTACTACTTACCTCAGCTTCCCTCGAGAAGTATAGTAGCTTCCTTAGCATTAATACTGCGGCATTCTGACTACCAACAGCTCTTGACAACCAACAACCGGCACTCCGTATCCCCCCATAAAACGGCGAAGTTTTGAAATTAAGTCTGGAAAAGGGTCTTCACTGCCATAGTAACCGGTCGAATCAACTTTGTTTCTTGAAAAGCAAGCATTTTCGCAGGAATTTTCTCACACTTTGGAGCTTAAGTATAAAGTAAGGCTTGCTTAATCCTGTAGTTTCAGAATAAACTGGGGTCAAGCCTAAAAAGCCGTGTTTTTTGGAGAAAAACGTTCCCCGCGCGTGCGTTTAAGGGGCATACGTACCATCCCACATACAGTGCTTACAGCTTAAAGAGTGGATTTTTTAGCTTTTTGGTTAAGGTTGCTAATTCTGCTATAATTTCTCAAGTATGTGTAATAGAAAGCTAAAAATTTGTATTATTATACATTAATGTCATATTAACATACAGACAAAACAATTTTGTGGGTTTGTGGTTATTGTTGTGGTTATAGGTGATGGAACTGGGAGCTTCAAGACAGTGAATTTGGAAGTGTTTAAGCTGAAAAAAGAGAAATTATTTGTCCTTATCTCTATAACTTGGTATACTGATACTTTAATACCTGAAGTTTCATATGAGCCAGATTTTGTGGGCACACGAAATTTGAATCTCGAAATATTTTAAATTTTAAGAAAAAAAGTGTTTAAGCCAGGATTTTTGAATTTATTGAGTTATATCTCTATAAATTTGACACATGATGTAAAATTGCCTTAAAATTATTATGTATAACTTTGGTAGCTATACCTTAAAAATTAAGTGAGTTGTGGCTGTTTTTCACCAAAATATTTTTACCACGGTAAGGGTCATCAAATGATGACGTTTAGAGCGGGTTGTGGGCCTTTAGTACACGTAAACGCGACGTCACAAAACAGCGCATGCGTATTTGTGCAGGGGCGCCAGTTTACCGCTAATTGTTACACGGGTATGGCTGATTTAGCTACGGTTGTATCTCAGGCCCTAGGTATCAAGTTTTACGGCGTTACTGCCTATCATGGCCAGCGTTTTAGCTTCCGTCTGGAGCTGCACAACCAGTAGGACTCCAACTGCATCGCCTTGATGTTGTCAGAATACCGAATGCTGGGCCTTGGGAGTATTACACTTCTTCAGCTTTTCTTCAGCTCTTGAAAAAGATGACCGCTTGGATAGGCTTGGCTCCAAGTTAGTAATATACCAACAATTCTGACTGATTTCGACTTCGTTTACTGCTGCTAGTAGAATGATGAGAATCCATACAGCCGATTGCAGTTAGGGAAAGTCCCGTCTTACTGCTCGGGGAAATAACCGTTCGACCTTAGCTCGTTAACTAGTTACGTTTAATGACGAACTACCGCAAAATCTTGACGTCAAAAAAAATGGCGTAAAATGTATTAGAGTGAATGAGAAAAGTTCTGTTCTCCGTTTTCCATTCTCTAAACAGGCAGTTTTACTATTGTAAACATTGTTGGGATGATGAAGAAAAGGTATGTGTATGTTAAATTACTGTAGTGAGGGTCTATACAGTAGTTTCAAAAAATCCACTCTTTAAGTTGGAAGCACTGTACATACAGTGCATCCAGCTTAAAGAACAAACAATTGATTATTTTTTATATTTAAGCTAGAATACTTTACTATGCCTGTGACATATCTCTTCTTTCTAGATTCTACACCAGTTTCCAGAGTACAACAAGAATTGGCCCAACAGAAGTCATAGAATCAGTCATCTTACATAGACTTTCAATACATTAGCGCCATTTTATTTTGACGTCACCAAATCGCTGTCAATCGTCACAAATCGTCAGTTATAAAACTTGCGCGTTATGCCCGACTCCCCGTTGGGGAATTTCCCCTAACGCGCGCGAACCGATTGGGTAATCCCCCACTTCATTAATAGCTTGTCTTTATTAATAATAATTAACACAACAGTTCAGTATGGCTTCTGGAAGTAGATCTATGGAAGAAAATGCTTTCAAAAGGAAAAGAGGAGAGCTTGAGTTGCTGACTGACATCAGCAATATTCCACTAAATGCAACCAGTAAAAGGGCATGCGCAGCAAAGACAGGAGAAAAGATTGAGAATATCCTGAAGGTGAAGGCCATCAGGGAAGGCATGCATCAGCTCCACCACCAGAGTGTCCACCACCAGAGTGTCCACCATCTCGACCTAGTAGGATGAAGTCCAAGTGTACAACTTACAATGAACAAATGACATTATACCATATAATTAAACATAGTCCACACATAATTACAGAAGGCATGCATACACTACAAACACACACAGAAAGACACACGAGTTTTGTTACTCAAAAGGCTGTGGCAATTCAGATGTTTGGTGCCTGCATTTCTACTGGAATGGGGATTCTGGAAGCTTGCAAACTAGCAGGTCTTGCAACCGGCTTCAGTGATCAGAGCATTCGCAAATGGGCCCAGGAGATCTATGCGGATTTCTTTGGGATCCTGTCATCCCTGGAGGACTTGACAGACGAGAGGCTGGATGACGAGCTGGAGTCTGGAAGAGGAAAGCATCCCAAATGGAAGTCAGTCACTGTGTCATAGGGTAGCACTGTTTCGTCACTGTCATGGTGTAGTACTGTTTCGTCACTCTCCTCAGGAAGCACTGTCTCGTCACTGTCATATGGGAGATGGGTGTCATCACTGTCAGGTTGAGGGGATTCGTTATATATAATTGTGGTGTCAGAGTCACATGGTGAGGGTGTTAATGTTGGCAGTGCTGGATTACGTAACTGTTGTTTTATTGTTAGTCATTCCAGAGAGGTATTACCAAGAGCATCCCTGATTTCGGGTAATCGCTGCATATCACGTTTAACCGACACCTCCAAAGTGCAGATGATGTACCGGAAATTTCTATTTCCAGGAAGCCTGGAAAATGGCGCAGATGTCACCTTCCTACAACAACAAGGGATAATTTTTTTTATGGAACAAGCCTTCTTGCTTCTAAAAAACTATTGAAAATTATTTAAATTAGTAATTATTATTGTATACAGTAGTCATATCTTGAATTAATCTTTAAAATTAAATTAAACTTTGACCTAACAATCCTAAGAGCTGAACACAATCAAAAATACACAAAACACAATCAAACTCACCCATCAGCGAAAAAACCGGCTTGCACAACAAGGGCGCTAGGTGAGCTGAAACCTCCATTGGTTGCGAGGTGCCCTAAGGTGCAGGTGGACTGCACTTCAAACAAATGCTATTCGCATCTCTTGCGTTATGCCGCTCCAGCTCACAGCGGAATCTCCACCCCGATCTCACGTTGGGCAAGGGTATTTCATAAAATTTAATACCCCTTTCCCGGGCACTAAACGTAACTAGCTCAGAAGCCATACTCAATACAATAAGTAGTCTCTTCTACAACTGCTGTGGTCGAGATTTCCATCGAGCATGCGCACTTTCATGACGTCACGTTTACGTATGAGAACCGGAATAATCAGCCGCGATACGTCACTACTTTGAGGGTGCCATCCCATTTCTGAATATTTTTATCAAAAAACAGGTCTAATTTGCTCAATTTTGTTTACATAGCTTTGGTATTTAGCAACCATAAAGTTAAGCCATTTATCTATGATTTGGTGTAATAAGAATACTCCAGTTCAAAAAATGTAGAAATCCCAGCTTAAACACTTTTATTTAATAAAATAGAAATATTGGCCTATACAAATATAATTAATGCACCGAATTTTGTTCAAATGAAAATTCATCTAGTATATTTCCAACTTGCAAAGTGTAACAACTCCAACTATTATAATTTAAATTTCCCAGCTTAAACACATTTATACTCACAATTTGACTCTTGCACTTCAACCTAGTATAACCTCAACATTAACCACGATACCACAATTATAAAACATGTCATGTGTCAATATAGCATTGATGTATAAGTATACAAAAAAATAATATCTGTAGCTCCCATATTTCTCCACCTGTAAAGAAAAGACTAAGACAATAAAATATGCCATTTATTTGTTCTCTAAGCTGGATGCACTGTATATACATATAACATATACCCGATTTTGCATTATCCACCCCTAATACTGTCTCGCTCGCTACGCTCGCTCGCCAATAAAATGTTACTATGTTTTAGCTTACTTCATGCAAACACTATAATAGCAGTTATGACATTTGATTTCAGCAAACAAATACAAAATCACTCTTACCTTATTAAGGGTGACCGCACACCGCCTACGCAATTTTTTGTTGATGGTTGCTATGCACGATTACTACTATTGTATACTTACAGGAGCTTCTCCACTACTACACAAGGACAAAGTACCTGCCGAAGGAGCCGCTCACTAATTTTAGAGCGAATCTGGAAGAAATATCGGTGCCTGGTTATAAAACTTTGTAGCAGTTTTTTGGAGCGGTGCGGTAAGTTGGAGCTCCGCAATTTGGTGGACTACTAGCCGAGCCGATACTCTACTGCAAGACAAAGAGTTATTCTCCATTTCAATATTACTTCATGATTTATTCGCAATTTTTTCTATTTATAAGATATTGAAAAATTCTCTACGTGGTGCAGTTCATTTTTTTTTTGGTTTACCCGTGTGTAAGATTTTTATGTCGTTCTCATTATTAGATTCCAAGAAAAACTGTTACAAAATTTGGAACTTTAATTCCACTCGCAATTCTTAAGAAATAGCCCCACCCCCATATCTCGTACTACGAGTACGCGAGCAATTTTTTTTCTCAATTAGTTTGTATTGGTTCTAAAAAGAGCCCGCCTATATCAAGAGTAAACAAACATCAATACAACAATAACAAGAGAGTCAGACGAGAGAGCAGTTTATTGTAGATAGCCAGAGGTGAAGGTATTAGATCTGTGCATCTTGGGAAGTCTTCGCTCCGCAGAAATTGAGCCTGGTGGATCCATCCGCATGAGTTCAGGTGCGCAGAGTCCGGAGAACGGCTACTGGAGGAGAGGCAGCCTGGTGCACCTTGCCGCGTGAGCTCAGACGACGTATGGAGAGTTGCTATAAACGAATATGAGACAACAAGAAGCTAAATTAAAACACCACAACTTCGCAAATTATACTTCTGCTATTACTGCGCGATTGTTTCGGACGACGTTATGTGCAGAACGGCTGACCCTCACCTTTGACCTCAGAGCGCAGGCCGATCAAATGAACTTTGAACCTTAAGCACATGCGCATGCGCATGTGGCTGACTATTTCTGCGCGGCTGATCATCTCTGCGGGGCTGACCATCTCTGGGTGGCTGAACATTGCTGCCGGGGCTGACCATCTCTGGGTGGCTGACAGACCCACCCCAAGCAGCACCTCAATCATGCTAGTACATTGGAAAAATAGCTGTAGGTACACATCAATATTTTGCAACTGTAGTTTTATAATTATAATACTTGTTCACACAACAATCAAAGGGTGTGGCTTCAATTTTGGGCGTGACTGCTTATTCTAAAAGTTGAAGTAAATGTTATACTGGTGACACATATTCTTAAGTTGACAGACCACAACTCCATAAAGTGAATGGAGCAAACTACATGATTGTGTATGTATCTAGTAGCGACAGTGAGAGCAACATACAAGTACATTTCCTGCGTCCATGCATCTCACTCGCCTCCTCCTCCCTTCCCCCCTCCCCCACCCCAATTTGTTCATAGAAATGTTTCTCCAATGTGTTAGAGTAAATGGTAGCATTGTATTACTAGTTAATACAACTTAAGTACGATCGACGTGATGACTCAAGGCAGCACTAAGAGGTCACTAACTGAAGAAACCTTGAGTACTATGTTAGTCAACTTTATTCTGAAAATGCAGTCTAACATTCCCAATGCCATTGACAAAATACTGATGAACTATTCCATAAAAATAAGAATACTGTAAATTTCCAGTCTGAAGAAGCTCTTAAAGAGTTGGATTATGACAGTGTCAGTGATAAGTTTAGTTGTCCTCAATGTTCCAGTAGATTTTCCTTCAAACAAGGATTGAATCGTCATTGGAAACGTATCCATGGCAATTCCTTGGACACTCTTGCATCTCAAACCTGTAACAAAGAAGGGAAAGTAATTACATGTTACCAAAGGTCCCCAGTGCTCCTTTCAGGAACACAATGCTGTTTTCACTACAGTACAGTACAGCACTTGATGTTACACTGCTCATCTCTACTCGATAAAGGTCTCAATAATAACCATTAAATAGGAATGCTTAATTAGAAAACTAAATATACATTATGAATGTAAGAAGAAAAAAAAAGAAGCAAGAAAGTACCTCTTACTAACATGAATGAAAGAGGAGAGACCACAGTGGCACTTTATATACTACACACATGTACATGTGTAAGTGTATACAATATATGAGTTTGTACATGAGGAAACAGGTGTGACGAGCCCCACAACAAAAACTTTAATTTGTACAGACATACATAGCAGCAAAAGCTCTACAATTTACTCAAGGGATGATACAATAATTTGTAATACAGTCGAACCTCCGAACAACAGCCATGCATGGGGACAAACCCTTTGGCCTTTGTAGAGAGTTTGACCTTATTTCAGAGTTTTTTGGATTAGATGAAGATCTTGTGGACCCAGAATGAAAAGTGACGTGATTAAATACATTAAATGAATCAGATGGATTCTTAAGACATTTAACAAAAAATAATAGGTCTAGTAATTGTAGGTATAGTACATTAGTGGTAAAATATTGAGATGAATAAGTCTTAATTTGTAAGAAATTTAAAATCTATTTAGTTGCACGCCATTGAACTCTTTCCTATAAGATAATAGTTGGGAAACCAATAGCTGGGGAACAGTAGGTCAGCTGAGATCTTACAAGTGATAGATAGAGGGACTTCTTAATGTGGGTGATGTGCAAAGGAATTGTTCGCCTAATTAAATACAGAGACCGATAAGCTTTGCTGCATATTTCTTTGATGTGGACAGACCAAAATAAACTATATATCAGAGATTAAAATACCTAAATCTTTCTGTTGAGTCAGTTTTAATTGTATCATTACACCGATGGTGTAATTGTTGTTAGTAGATGATGATAGGGAAACGTTCATGTATGCACATTTAGAAGTATTTAAAGAAATTTTTCAAGATTGACACCATGACAATAAATTGTCAGGATCCTTTTGAAGAGCTAAATTCTCACTTGCAGAGTTTAGAGAGGCAATAAGTTTGGCATCATCAGCAAATAAAAACACAGACGAAAAAGAGCGGAGAGACGGTATGTCGTTCCAAGTACACTACCTTGAGGTAAACCTGACTTGACAGGAAGTAAGTCAGATTTACACCCTTCAACCTCAACAAAATGATTTCTATTTTGTTAGTAATCTTTGAAAAGTAACCAAAGAGGACCAGTAATGCCACTTAGCCAAAGTTTATACAGAAGTTCATTGTGGGGGACTAAATCAAAGGCTTTGGCAAAATCAAGAAACACAATTTCTGTGTGTCGCTTTGACTCCACAGAATTGAAAACTAAAGTATATGATAGAAGAAGTTGTTGAACAGTGGATCTATTTCTGATAAAACCAAATTGTGTCTTTGAAATTTTTGGATATATAAAATCTATTATCTTAGAGTAGACTATTAATTCTAGTACTTTATGAAGAATGTTTAGGAGAGAAATATGCCTGTAGTTGCTAACTTTAGATACACTTCCTTTCTTGTGGAGAGGAAATAATTTGTGTACCTTCCAGTCAGCTGGAATGGAATGAGATTCCATAATGAAAGTAAAGAGAAGAGAAACTGTATGTGCAAGTGAAGATGCGCAGAATTTGTAAATATATGGGAACGTAAGTTTAGCTTATTGATATATGATATTGATGAATGTAAGGCACTTCACATCAGGTTGGGTTAGACAGTGATCAAAAGCAAGTGATATCAGTATTATCTTCACTCATGCCTGATATCTCTAAGCTTTCTGTTAGAGATTGCACGAGAATGGGTAAATATAGCCCCTCTCATGAAAGGCCTCGACCTCTACTTGTGAAGTTGTTGAGAACAACTGTAATGTCTGTAATCCTATCCAACCAAAGTAAATTGACCAAATCAAAGGTGTATATAAAACCTTATATACCCCTTCAAAGAGAAACTCTGAGAGAACTAGTTAATAGAGGGACATCTGTAATGAATGTATAATTAGTATATTAGCATTCATTTAGTATTATGTCTTTTATTAAATTGAAAGGCACACAAGTCATAAATTAGTTAGGCGTGGCAAGCTAAAATTGAAAGGCTAGGCAAAATGGAGCATCAAAATAAGTTGGGTGTGGCTAACTGGCCCTCTCAAGAAGTAAATTTTGTACAAGACATTACATTTTGGGGCACACAACTTGGCCGTTGTCCGGAGTAGAGAGTCAACCGTTACTTGGAGTCAAAAAATCCATTACATAATGCAGAAAATACTCCGTTCCCAACGGTCTGACCGTTGTTGAGAGTCTGACCGCTTCTCGGAGTCCCGTTGTAGGGAGGTTCGACTGTAATTGAAACTATCATTTCTCAATGATTTTACATGCCACAGTTGTTCATGTATGTGCATGTGATACAGAGAGTATAGTCCAGCAGATAGTGGAAAAACCGTGCACTTTGTGATAAAAGCATCAAACTTGGCACACATCTACATCATCCTAGTATATGAGAATTTAGATATAGTGCCATCTCCAATTTCTCGTTTGGGGGGCGTGGCAGCTGTTTTCATATGTAATACCCCATATCTCGGAAGCCATGGGGTCTAGAAACTTCTTTAAGTGTTTAGATACAGGTAATGGGTGACAGAGTTCATAAAAACACGCATCAAATCATTATTTGAAAAAAGTGATAATTAGTTATGTGAAACCGACTGATAATTAGTTCAAAGTGGCAATAATAATGTTAAATTGTGCATGATCCAGCACACTTGCACAAAGCAGTGCAGGCTAGTGCAGCTTTTTTACATTTGCTGTTTGTGTGGCAGCCTTTGGTGCAACCACAGCGCAGGAGTTCCCTACACACTTTGCTAGCTTCAGGAAGGTTGCTCCACATCACATCCCATGTTCCTCCAGCCACTTTCCAGCCCCATTCCTCCGGTTGTGGAAGCTGTACCATTGGAATGAGAGACTGGCTCCAGCAGTATCCAGCCTGATGCACAGCTCTCCTTGTGTGCTGGAGAAGACTACCCTGTGTCGGTGGAATATGATTGACATCCCGGCCTTTCCGAGCAAACAAGTCAACTCTTGCCTCATTAACATGGGATTTGGAACTTGTTTTGTCATACAGAAGAACTACGAATCTCTCCAATGTTGTAATGGCTGCATCTACATCAGACTGTTCCGGTTGTTCCATTAAGGCAGCGAAGGTGTCAGTTACGTCCGGGAACACATTCCATATCTCCCATGCAGTCTTCCTCCCCCTGCCAGAAAAACTGGAAACAGTATCACAGCCTGTAAAGGCATGAAACATGGGAAGTGCTTGACTTTTCATGTTACCAATTGCAGCGTATATCCTGTGTGCAGGAATCAGTCGATAGTTCTTGCCTGTACCAAAGGCCACCCACAGTGCAGTCAATGATGGCACCAACTGAGCAAACACAAACACAGCCAAGACAACAACGTCACTGTCCACTGTGCGTATAATAACAGTGTTGTACTGTTTGGCTGCATCTGCAACATGGACCATCATTCGGGTATCTGCTTCCTCGTGTGAGCAGGGGGCAAGACCCTCTTTATCTCTCTCCTGTCTGTAGATAACATCATCTAGCAGTGTGCTTATAATTTGCTTATCTGTTGGCATGGTGATAACTTCTCTGCTTAGAAAGGCAAAAAGCTCCTTCTTGTTTTCCGAAAGCCTCAAAAATTCCCCCCAGTTTTTTGGAATAGCATTGTTTGGTGCTACCCTACGACGAACTCCTTTTCCTCTTTTGTCCCATGCTTGCTGTTTCAGTGTGCCTGGTCTATACTCATCCCACACTATGTCCACCCTTTGGGCCTTGTCCAGCTGCAACTTCACATATGGAAGAAAAACATTCAGGGCATAGTCTCTGAATGTTTTGGATGATCCAGGCCTCAACATATTGACAATAGCCGCTCCATCAAGCACAAAAACATCAGCAACACCCAGTGTTGTGTCCTCATCAACTGTTGTCACAAGTGTATCTTCAAGGCAGTGGACAATATCAGATTTGGTACCCAGTCTGAGTTTTCCCCCATCTGACAATGATGGTGGGCATGGCTGATTCTCGTAAGAAAAAAATTCATCAAGATTGCCATCACGAACTCGGCATGCAACATAAAGTCGTGAAAACAGATTTCTGTCACTCTTCATCTCTGCCATAACTTCCTGTGCTTTTGTTTTTTGACGTCTTTTTGGTGTACGGAATAGACATAGCATATTCTTCTTTATGCTGTCATGTAATGGTTCCGTTCTTTCAACAAGACGTTCCTTCACGAATGTCTTATACTGTTCTAGACCAAGCTCCTGCACCTTATTCACTGCATCAACAACTGTTTCATCGACAATATCTCTTGTGTCTAGAACAAGCAGATCACCACTGGATTCTAAGAATGGATTCCCATACTCATCAAATGTAGCTTTCAGTGACATTAGATCTTGAAGGAAGGCTTTCTGTACTCCTGGTCGTTGCTCATGATGACGTGTGTCGGTTGTCACCTGAGAATGATTAACAGATGTTTCGAATCATTGATAAGGCCAGCCATCTCTGGTCCACTGACCATCCACCTCTGAAGGGCAGCAGGAGATTCGGTGAGGCCAATTGCACCACCATCGTTTTTCACAACAGCATTGTTTTGTTCGTGTGCTTGATCGATAGCAATGTTGGAAAAAGAATGGTCTGTCTTCCTGACTGTAAAGTTTCCCATCACAAACTCTGTGTAGATATTTGGATGCAAATGTGCCAGGGTCACCATATCGCGGAGGTGGACTGATATCCATCGTGAATAATTGAAGTGGTCCAGGGAAAAAAACCAAGGCACAAGCTTTGTAAGTGATTGGACATACAGTTGGAAGTTAGCAGTCCGGATAGACCGCACAAACACTAGTACACCAAAATTTGAACATTGGTTGACTGTTCTGTTGCTATCCAGGCTCTTTACCTCTACATCTGGTTCTAGAGAAGTCACATACTCCTGGTATGCCTCATCCAGGGCTTGGTATAAGACACAAGCTGTAACTTGGTGAGTACGCCGTGTTCGGGTGATGTGAGCTGCACGCAGGAATGAGTCTGCAGTACCAGCAGTTGCTACTCCTGACTGCACTAATGCTGATGTCCATCCACTACATTGGAGAAGATCTCCTAGTGTCTTCAAAGCAGCTAACTCGATGTGGAGTCCTCCAAACAAAATAACAAACTTCTCCTCTCCATAAACTAGTGGCCATTTCCACTGGATGTTTTTTTGGCTGGTCAACAGTAACTACTGGTACCTGTCCTGGGTTAATGAGATCTGTGGCTTTCTTGATGACATCTAGTGAGTGTCTAATCATGGCAACTGTTGCAGCGTCTTCTTCAAACAAAGGCAGCAGACAAGATGTGTCAGTTGGTATGTCCGTGGAACTTCCAGGATCATAACAATTTGTATGGAAAGCTGACCAAGACACACTAGATGTGTTGGTTCCTACACGCACAGCCAAACTCACATGTTGCAGCCACCTGCCAAACAAAAGATGATGGTAAGCAGTTATATAACTTAAACCTGCATGCAATTGAGCCCTATATTATACATGAGCAGACATTACCTGTATTCCAGCTGCACAGCAGGGGCCATGAGTGGGCATTCAGTGGTCACTGGCTGGTCTATGCTGGGGATTTGGCAGGACAGCTTGCCCTGTGTCACTGGGGCCACTTGCGTATAGGATGTGGGAAGGCTAGGAAGTCTTTTCCGAGAGGGATTAGCCTGTTGAGAAGTGCTGTTTGAGGGTTCTTGGAGTGTCATGACTGACTCATCGGCAGCAGTTTGGTCAGTGGTGTTGAAGTGTTGGAACATGGAGATACCTGTGCCATTGAATGAGTTTTTTTGCTGTTGTTGCACTTGTTTGGTGATTGATGTTGTCCACTGCAGATGTAGTGAACACACCCTTTTTTAGCTGTGGTGGGCACACAGTGTTCAACCGGTTGTAATAGTTACATATCTTAGTGCCCACATCCGTTGAGATTTCAAGAACTCTGTTGTAGGACACTGATAACCCAAGATCATAAAGCATCTCCACTAAATCTCGTTTGCGTGTCTTGGTGTGTAGGAGTACCCCCAGATATACTAGCAATGGTGGTTCACGAGACTTGTTGTGACGTGTTCTTTGCACATGTTTCTCACTGCGACCCAAACAGTTGAAAAGTATAAGTTGACAGATGCTCAATGGGGCTTGGCTCTTTGATACAAGGGATTGTTCTGTGATGTTGGCACCATGGCATATCATTGCCACTAAACTTTGCAAGGATGGAGGAACAGCTTCAATTTGACAGTCTTCAGGAAATGTACCATTGAACTGTGTTGTTGTTTTTAAAATTTCCTTGCGTACAATTCGTGCTGCTCGAGCTAGTATGCATGCATCATCATCTGCATCATTCTCACATGCTTGCCGCAAAGCAGTACCAACATCCTCATTGGACATCAAGAGAATATCACGTCCTTCTTTGAAGGCCTGCAATTCAGGAAAATTTGCTAGAAGTCTGTCCTTTAGCCTTGTTGAGTGTACGCATGGAGAAGGTACATTCAGTTGCACTAGTCTGTCTTTGTACAACCGAACAAGATCAGAGAGTTTAAAAACTGGAGTTTGTTGCTCTCTGTCAGCAAGTGTGTCCTCAATACACTGGAAGAAAAGTGGAATTTCATGCTATAGGAAAGGTTAAGTATAGCTATCTCACAGATCACATGTCCTTCACATTTCCAACTTCAGGACAGATGAGCTGGTGGTAACCATTTCAGGTACTGTATAGGGCGTACTTTCCTTCACTATTTCCTGAACATATCCTTGACATAAACTGCACTATTTCCTTTACATGCCATATGGTTTGTACTGCATATATCATATCACATTTCCTGAATAAAAACTGAACTATTCCTGTACATTCTAGGTAGCTGTCTGTGCGAGAATGTGCAGCTTTCCTTTAGATTTCCTGTACTCAAAAACTGCACTTTTTATGCACCTTTCCTACACAAAGCAACTATTCTTCACACACCTTTCCTGCAGCAATCCTGAAGTTAAACTGCACTTTTTGTGCAACTCAAAATTTATCCATTGTTACCAGAATATGAATAAATAATTATGACCATGTACAAATAAATGAAAAAAATGATGCATCAGTCAACAGTTCCTGAACTTTGGCTCCATCTCTGCAATATCTCAAGTTCATATCTCTGCAACCTCTTTAGTTCATTCCTGCATTAACAAAGAAACAAGGTAATGAACTCAACGGTAATACTTCAAACACTAGTATTGGTGATCAATGACTTCTACAAATTACAATCCTACATCCACAGATTTAATAACACTTAAAGAATCACCTAGATATCACTAATTAACGTTTTCATACTTACTCAATAAAATTGAACAACACCGCGCTCTCTACTTGCTGTCGCAGCCTGTAAATCAGTCTAGTAAGATCACACAAGGCAGAAATTAGCTTAATCTTCACTGTGCCCACCACCGCGTGTACGGCACGCATATTGTGTTGATACCCTTTACCACCACCTCTTCTATAACACTCCTGATTACTGAGGTAAAAGGTCGATAGTGCTAGGTTTCAAACTCGAAATTGGTAAAGGGTTTAATTTTAAAACACCAGATCAGAAATGGTAAAGGGTTGCTAATACCACAGAAGTTCTCTACAGCAAGAGTGATAATACGCCTGTGTATCTCCTCTTCTGGTTCTGCTCTTACTGGCGTTCATGGATTTTTATCACGGTGAGTGAAAACACAACTGGTACGCTTATAGTGTACTCTGTTGCTGTCCGCACTAGACTAAAGCGGTGTAAAACTGAACAACCGTATTGGTCAATTCAAAGACTGGTATTTCTTCAGTAGTGCCTCAAGTAGCATAGGGCAAGTATGTTAGTACCCTTCTTTCATTTTTGTTTTGCAGTTTCTAATAAGCCCATTAGCCACTGAATCAAATTTCTGTGGTCTTCATTGTTGCACCATAACTGTATTGTACTTGCTAGTGAGGAATTTTTAATGAAAACTATAAGCCATTTTTCTTTTGAAATTAATATATACAATAATATATTCAACAGTTGATGTCTCTTTAACTAAGCTTTACTGTATGAGAAATAGTGTTGACTAGTCTCGCGTAGCCAGACCCTTTACCAACCGTAACCGCTACGCGGGGAAGGAAAGGGTCTGGGAACATACAATACAACGACTTGTTCAGCAGCACCCCAAAAAGGATGCTTAATTATCACATTCCAGCAAGCTTGCGGTATACTATGTGACGTCAACATCACATCTGGGAGGGTGAGAACGTTGCGTGACTTCGTCAAACTGGTGAAGTTGTTTTCGTAGACTATTTATAAGCACTCCTGGCAAGCAATAAACGTACCAGCATGAATAGGAGAGCTGCTACCCGGCCTTGGCAGTGACGTCATTGGCTACCGCAAGCATTGGAATGTGATAATTGGAGCACCCTTTTTGGGGTGCTGCTGAACAAGTCGTTGTATTGTATGTTCGCAGACCCTTTCCTTCCCCCGCGTAGCGGTTAGGGTTGGTAAAGGGGCTGGCTACGCGAGACTAAGTGTTGACAGTGAGTGATTGGTGCCCTGTTGTCATTCTGGTTGTTCTATCAATTTACCTAAATTGTGCCCCTCTGTCTCGACATGTCGAGGGGGAGGGGGGGGGAGAGAGAGAAGAGATTTGACTTGACTTCAGAGTGGAGTTCATCACTGGAACGGAGTTTGGGACAGGTGAACACTAGTGAAGGGAATTTAACATATGTGGAGTGTCCATAGAACAGAGCCTCCCACCTTACTGATTCATCCATATTTTTACGGAAATTGCTGATTCAACACTGATTGCCCCCTGAAATTTTGAAAATGTTAGACCTTGAAATTTTACCCTTGATAATATACCCTGATGAAGGTATAAATTTTGAACAACTACTTATGCACTACTAAAGTAGCCTGGCTACAAAATATCTAATGTGTGAATGTGTTATGGAATGTAATAATGCAGAGCACAAACTCCAATCTAAGGATCTTGAGTTTAATTGAACTGTATTTAAGCTAATTTTACTTGTGACTCTCTGTATGTAGGGTTGTGAAGTAGGAGGTGAAACCCAACTCCACAGGGTCAACACATGTCCAAAAGTATCATTAAAAGAAGACTCTGTGTTCCTCCGTGAAGAGTGTGCTAATAGCTACTCTTGGACTTCAATATAAGAGGTGAGGAACTCCTGAATAACTTTTAACCTACACTAATAAGAAAAGAGGCTTTTTACCTTTTATTCAAGGTAAATTATATATATACATACTCTAGTGACTAACTCATACATATTTTCATTTAATGCACAGTTAGACAACCTGAAATATATAGGGTGCGATGGAAAAATTTAGGCTCTAGTCACTTTACGAGCAATTCGTTGAAATCCTGTATATCGATAAACAAATAACACACACACATACTCAAAAATTAATGCACCCATTTGTTTTTAATAGTACATGTCTATAATACAGGCTTCTGATAAGAAGTGAAATTTTAACAGACATGATGTCCTCTCAATATTAAATTTGAGAGGAGAAATGCTATTTTGGTCAGCCGGCCGTGTAATTTGTGGTATGTAGAAAGTAGTACCCTATTCATTTACTCGGCCCTCTCTCTTTATGTTGTACAATCTGCCAAAGATACTGTTGAAAGAAAGTGAGCAGGGGATGATGATAGTAAGACACATGCTAGCATTAATTCAAAAATGTAGTGCTAATACATTACATACGTATTTAATAGCAACAAGATTTGTACTTACGAACCTTGGCCAGTGAGCTAAAATTCACTCCTGATGAGATATTTCTGATCTGTAGAATTCTGATTCAACCGCCAGTTTATTTCTACTTGGCCCTTCAATATATTAAGTTTCTCCATATCTCACTCGCTAAATTGTGTGCGTGTGTATGTGTATATAGTAATTTATATATAATATATTTGTAATAGCAAAGGTGCACTCACTGTGGACTTATTCAGAGTGCTTATGAAAACACATAGTACACTAGTTTGTATCTACATACACAGGTCTGCACTGTTAAAACATTACATACATACGTACGCTCAATCCTATTTTATCCAAATACCTCTATTACAGGCACGCCTCTTTACAGGGCAGGGCACAAGTTAGCCACTCAATTAATCAATTCTTGCCTCACAATTTCGCTAATTTGACCACCATTACCCAATTGTGTCAGCACAAGCCGGTTATTTCTGGTTCCATAAAATTGTAGAGAAGCCTACTAAGGGTTGCAAGTGAAAGAGGACTGTACTTAATGCTTGGAAAAAGCCTGAAACTTATTGAATAATGTTGGAGAAAACTACGAATTTCCCTTGTAGCTGGCATTTCTGAGATACAGACACCCTCGGGTCCCACGGTGCCTGGTTAAGAGGGGATTGAGTGTACATGCATACATACATACTTACATACATACATGCACACATACATGCATTCATACTTACATACACAGAGCTGGGCAATATTGGATAATCACAGGCGATATGATATTTACCTGCATTATCGCGATAGAGCGATATATGATATTTCATAAATAATATTTAACAAAGTAAATTTTATCGAGACAAAGTTAGTCCGTGGGGCAAGACTATGTTGGCTTTCTTTAGACAGAATTTTAACTCGCAACCACTGCTAGCTACTTTAAAAACTTTGCTAGTACCGCATTACGGACATGTTTGCAAACCGCGAAATGGCTGTTCCTTTAATCTGTCGTGCGCATGAAGTTCATGCATTAGTTTAACGACCCCAACAGTTTTCTGGAAAAAAGGCAATATCAGTTTTTTATCGCGGTGCAACGATAATACCGGTATATCGCCCAGCTCTATACATACATACATACATACATACATACATATCATACACACGTATATACATACACACACATACATCATACATACATGTATACACACTCGTACACTATCATGGTTCCTATATTATCATGTAGGTGAGCGTTTATAAGGGTATACATGTAATAAAATCAAAGCTCAAGTTTTATTTTGATGATTTCATAATACTGTAGCTTGAGTGGTTAAACTTATATGAATTTTATGACTGTAAGTTGTCTGACATTCAAATAGTGATTGTAGGTGACACATATTCAGGGTTTGTAGCTGTTCTTGTGCACGAAATATATCTGATAATGTTCATGTGTACATATGTGCCAAAGTGCTTCTTGATTGAAAATGACCTCTCAGGATAGTATCTAGCTGTACTCTGGCGTTACGCTGTATATCCTGTGCAGTATAATTTAGCTGTATCAATGGCTAACAGCACTCTCTTTCTTACTCTTTATATAGCCCACCTTTTCCATGAGGCTTTTCCCCTTCTTCCATACTGTTAATGTGCTCTTGACTTATTTTCCTACTTATGTGACGTTTCACATTTTTTATAATGAAGTACATGCACTGATCCTCTGCTTTTTTGTTGCCTATGCACACACGTAACATTACACTTTGTGTTATGTTTCGTGATTGATGTTGTGGCAACGATGGGAAATTTGGCTAGCTTAACACTATCAAGTTATATTTTCTAAATTTTGATGACCATTACCAAATCTGGGATAACAATAGGGACCCCTCGAGAAGTTGTGTGGCTGTGCTGGTCTTATGAGTCGCAGTTAGTCTTAGTGAAGTGAGGAGATTGACTTAAATGGGAAGAGGTAGGAGTTGGACAGAGCCAGTAAGAAACGTGAGTTAAAGATCAAGGAAGCTCTACAGATACAGATGACACCTGAGTTCAGTAGCCTCGACCCAACCCACGGGTAGGAGTAGAACGGAGTAGAGCAGCGCAGGTGTCTCAGCTCTGGCCACTTTCCTCCCTCCAAAGTTACTGCCACTAGGGAAATCCCATACACTCTCAAGTCTTGTAACTTATTGAACACGTGGGAAATCTGAACTGAGAGGGGAGTGGCTGACAATGATATAGTCTGTTCACAATCCATTCACGCATGCGTGAGGTAAAGGGTTTATATGCAATGAATTAGGCAAGATGCACACAACTGGGAATATATAGATCGATGTATGGATAGGATTAGAAAGAAAGAAATAAGAGTGTGAATTACATAGCAGTGAGGTAAAGTGTATGCATCACAATATTCATATGGTATGGAGTGAAGAGTCCATAACAACCTGACAACAACAAGTTTAACAGAGACATGGGTTTAGAGCTTCCAGGATGCAGGTTGTGCTGCCTGCAAATCACCGTTCAGTATATATTAAACAGTAAGCATACCCTCCAGTAATATTGCTGCTTACATTGTGTTTAATATATCACCACGGAGAGTTCAACTTCAGTTGACCCCTGAAGAGGACTTCGGCAAGAAGTCGAAACGTTGGGTTAAGTTTTAATTAACATGTGCTGTTAGAATGAGAAAAGTTCCTATTATTAGTATATATACATATATAATATATAATATATTATATATATATAATACTTATAGCACGAGTCTGAGTACAATATGGGAAAATATTTTATGAGCACGCAAAATATTTTCACGAGCCGAAGGCGAGTGAAAATATGGCGTGAGAGTAAAATATCATTCCCATATTGTACGACGAGTGTGATAAGTGATTTATTGCTTCTTTGAAATTTTTCTCAACCGGTTACAATACAATTTTCATTGATTTTACTCGCTACGCGCGCGCTCCAAGGAGCGTACAATATAAACCGTACAATATGGGAGAATACAGAACGCTCGCGTGATGCGGAAATATTCAAGTAAAAATATCAAAGCTGCAATAAATATATATATTATATATATATACGTATTTTGTTGTTTTTTTCTTTAAACAGCCTGTATATAAATTATAGCAAGTACACAAAATGAATTCAAAAATTTAGGATTTTTGCATTATTACTGCATATTATAATAAAGCACCAAAGGTGCGAACCCTCAGTGCTACTGTGAGGCTGCGCTCCGGGCTGCTTGATTGTGTAGGAACAGGAACCAGGCTGCCTTGGTACTTTGGTACTTGCTGCCACTAGTTCCAGTTATCACAACTCCCAGATAGAATGATTAGATAGCTACCCTCCTGAAGCGTCAAGTGATTTAAGTTTTAATTCAAATACGCAAGTATGATGACATAGAATACAGAAACGGATAGAAAAGACTTGACCTATGACCTTGCGTGGACTGGCCTTAAATAGTACAGGCCAGGACACGCCTACAAAAGGAAGTTTCTAGAACAAAACTCTAATAAACGCTACACACACACACTTGGACAAGAATGTTCTTGGAGCTACCACTAATTAGTTCCCCCCTTCCCCCCCACACACACACCCACCCACAAACTCTCTAACTACTTGCTAATGAGTTCTATTATATTAACAAGTTCTTTCAGGCTCTTCAGCCTGCTCCTGCTTGCTTCTCTGTTAGGTATCTGCTTCTGTGGCTCCGCCCTCTGGGCGGAGTCACTCGCTGAATTTTCTGGCCCCACAGCTACCAAGCTATTTCAATATAATCTCAGACCAAAAGAACGAGCAATATTTATTAGTTATTTTAATCAGGCAACAATATAGCTCGAGCAATGATAATGGTACATAGAAACACTGTCTTCATAAGAGAAGATGCTAAACTAGCCAGAAACACTCACCGGTGTACATATTCAACGTGAAATTTAACTTCTTTGAACTTGGTAATTTTATTTGCTCATGTGATTGTGACGTGATGCTATAGGGGGCGTAACCCACAAAAGCTGGTACCTACGCGGTGGTGAAAGCTTCGCATTTTCTCAACAATTAGCCCGAAATAAAAAAACAACAACAGCACAATGAATGGTCCTAAATCTTCGTTCTGAGTAAGTTCATACCTAAATCAACAGTTAATTGTTAGTAATCTCCAATATCAGAGCGTGACAGACGGGACGACTACTATAACTCTCTTGCACATACAAGCTGAGGCTTAATAAGCCCTTTTGAGCTCATGATACATGTGTCCCACATCTCCTTCAATGCTATCACAAATCAGGGCGTTCATCTTGTATGAGTTTATCTCTATCACAAGAATTTAACCTCGTGACTTACTTGATTATTAAATAACTTCCGTCGTCCCCCCCCCCAACCACACCCCTAATAGCTCGCTTGAACAGCTAGTACAATATTTTAAAGAGTATGAATGAACAACATTCAGTATGGAGTTACTACTATATCTCATGGAACTTTCATTATTAGCCCTCACCACGTGTGTGCAAAAGGATTACAATACTTGTGTTCTGTCCGTTTGTCTGTTATGCTCAATTACTACACTTAATTGTTAATTTAGGTATGAGCTAATTCAAAACAATTAAGACCTTTTATGGTGCCATTTTGAAATTTCAGGCTGAGAAACACGAAGCTGTCAGCTCTGCATCAGTACTAGCTTTTGTGGGTTTTGCCCCCTATCATTACGTCATAATTACTTGAGCAAATAATTTCTTGCTGTCCATCATGGTTTGGCTTTGTACTGTATGCTGGAATTGGAGTTGCGAGGTCAAAATACAAAATGACATACGTACGTCCACACATATTTTCAAACAAACAAATATCCCCGATTTTCAATTGTGTTACCCCTGATAGTGTCTCACTCTCTTCGCTCGCTCGCCAATTATATATATATATATATATATATGTTGTTAACCTTCAGTGTTACATTTTGTAACTCTAGGTTAACATGAAAATGGATACTGGTAAATGTCTCTGGCCTTTTAGCTTCTTCGCTTATGAAGACAGCTTTTACATATACTGTTTTCATTGCTCAAGCTATATTGATACCTAATTAGAATAGCCAATAAATCATTCATTTGGTCCTGAGATGATTTTGTAAATAGCTTGCTAGTGTATAGTGGCGCTTGTGGGCCTCCCTCAGTGAAGCTCATGAGTTCCTCCTTCAGGCTCACACAATGGTGACAGCAATTAAGCTGCTGCCACCAGAATCAGTATGCCTTCCCCTCGACAGCCCCCCCTCGAAAGGTGGACTCAGGATTATACTAGTTTAATCTAACGAGATCAGATGGCACAAATGGCAGCTGAGAACTGACTGACTGCACACACAAAACACGAAGTCTTATATGCACAGCCCGGACAACACAACAATGAACAACAAGATGTAGACACACACAGGTGACATGACTTTAAAAATTAACTAAGTCCCATAACCGAAAATACATGTAACTGAATCCAAAACAAGCACAAACATATAATGTTCAATTCATAGTTCCTGGAATGTGGGCGGCCCCACCAATTTAGTTGGGATGTTGTCCCACAGCGCTGAAGGTTCGCACTTATGGTGCTTCGTTATGCCAGTGAACTAAAGCACACACTTTATTGCACAATCTAATTGTAAGCCATATATCATCTCTTATATATACTTCGTTTGATCTGGTTTTATAAATGCATTTACAGGGAGTTTTAACTTCACACACATACTTGCTTAATTGTAGAGTTGGTAATTATTGTGGAAGCTTATTAGTAATAAGGTTTAATGAGCTAACTCTAATGGAGTTCAGTATGGAGTAGATATCTCACAGAATATCATTAAGATATGTGTGACTGTGAACTATAACAATTATGTGATAGGTGTTTTCTCTAATTAAAGCACTTTATTACACAATCTACACCATAATTGAGTGAACTCATATATATTGTAATTGTTTAATCTCATATATAAACACATTAGAATACAGAGAGGTTGGTTGTTTCCAACCATAGTGGGCTGAGTATCCTTATAGCTGCCTAGTAGATGACTTTTGCTGTTCATGATGGTTCTACTGGTTACCATGACCATAAAGAGATGGATGTGTTTGTTGGTTTAACTTCTGTCCTCCCCCTCCAATCCCCAATACTCAGGGGTTCATTTTGGAATTAATCTAGGGAGGGGGGGTCAAGACTGAGCTTTCACTATCTTAGGGGTCATAACTTTTGTACATAATTAAGATAGTAGAGGACTTGTGATTTAATCATTTACAATCTTCATCATTCACATTTTAACTTTGCTTTTTTGCTTACGAAAGTTTAAAATATTTCAAGGGGGGGCGAAACGCCTTCAAGGGAGGGGAGAGGGCGAGCACCACCCTGGCCCCCCTAAATGAACCCCTGAATACCCACATGCTAAATATATGTCCACATTTTGTTCTGAAAGTGGGTATAGTAATTACTGAGTATAAGAATTTCTGAATCTCACGAGCATTCAATATTCTCCCATACTGAACGCTGCATGATGAATGCTCCAATGTGCCCACGTGTAGTTCTTGAAGCACAACCAATTTAAACCATTTTTACTTTGATGCACATGTCTTCCCCCCACTTTTCCCTCAACTCCCCATCCCCCCCCACTCCAGAAAGAGAAAATAAGATATATGATTTATGAGTCGATTTGATATGATTTTTTTTTTGTTTATCCGTTTGTAATTTACAGCATGTGTACACATCTAAATCTGTGTAGCCCCACCCTCAAACACCGACACATCTAAATCTGTGTAGCCCCACCCTCAAACACCGACACATCTAAATCTGTGTAGCCCCACCCTCAAACACCGACACCCCTCCTTCCCCTTGCCCAATTCCTGTTCCTACGTCCAACACTGAATACATGGAGAAGAACGGCTATAGTTGGGGAGGGGAGGGGGGGAAGAACTCTGTTTGAGAGGGAAATTTTTCAGTTTCCCCCTCCATTTTTCTGTATCAAACTCTGCTACATGAGAGTATTCATACTGATCAACATTTAATCAATCACAGCATGATGTTACAACTCACTGTAATCTAATTACTATAATTATTAACTTTTTCAAAAATTCTGAGGAAGGGAGGTTCCATCTTGGGGAGGCGAAGGTTAGGTTTCTATCTACTCTACAGTGTGTATGAAACCCAGACAACTATAAACACATGATTATCAGTCTTTTTTGTTTATGTGTTTGTTTGTTTGTGGTTTTTATTTTGTTATTTTAGATTTAGAGGAGGTCAAGTGAAGTTTCTCTAGGAGAAGATGGCATGATAAGATTGTTCATTATGAAGTCTACGGAAAATTCCTAGACACTGCACTTCTAACTTTGATGACGGATAGCAGAATGTCTGATCATAATGCTGGAGAAAAATATTTGTTGTTTTGTGTGAATTATTAATTTACACATTCATCATGTTTTTTATTATTTTGTATCCTGAAAAAAGAATATTGCACCTTCGTTACATTGTACACTCACCTACTCCTTTAATTCCTGAATTATTTCATGGCGTATTCATCATTCCATATATTATAGTTTATGTATTCATCTTTCTTAAAAATTGAGACATTGTTAAATGCTAGATATTGAAATGAGAATTTCTGCTAAAGGTCAATAAGAAAGCAGCATCAAAAGTATTGTACTTTTGTCATAAGCTTTATGTACAGTATCCTTATGGTGTGTCGAGGTCTGGTGCCAAAAGCCAAAAGTAATGACCTTTGTTTCATGGAACAGTGGTAGACTTCAGAATAGGATAAAATTTCCCCTGATATCTTCAAAGAAAAAAACATGCTAAGAAAGCCAGTCAAGTGAAGAAGTGTGCAGAGTATAGATCTAAACTATAACTAGTTATAGAAATGTTGGGCACAGTTAGTCCCTCTACCCTGAAATATTCATTACAGAATTTGAAAGGAAAATACTTTTAGCCACCAGAGAAAAGCAACTTAAATTGTTGTGTTGCTGTTACAGTTACAGCAAGGAATAATGTAGAAGCAGTCATAGAGTGGGATTTTTTTTTAAATTTGCCTGACTTGGGAAGCTCAGGCTGTCGTTTTGTACTACTAATACATATATCTAATTGTACACTTAAGACTTATGATAAATCCAAGTAGCGATCACGTACACATGTGTCATACTTCAAAGACACTATCTATAGCTATAGCCACATCAAATAAAGCCTACAATTGAATAATAACCCAAAAAATATCTTCTCTGTTGAGTAACTGGAAAACTATCAATTGACCTTAGTGCAACGTTAGATTCTGTTATACAGTTTTCACATCCAATGTTACAATGGTAGGAATAAAAGTCTGGATGTCGTATCAGTAACTTATAGATACCATTATTAAATCACTGCATTGTTTGTATTATCTAGTCTAGTTACACGTCTCAGAATATCTATGTAGCTGTAAAGTTCTAGATTCACTGGTAAGCTAAACCATTCTGACGGAAAACTGACTGGAAAACTTAGTTCACTTTAGTGCAACGTTTAGTGTCTGTTATACAGTTTTCACATACAATGTTACCATGGTAGGGATAAAGTCTGGATGTCGTATCATCAGTAACTTATACATACCATTATTATAAATCACTGCGTTGTTTGTATTATCTACTATCTAGTCCAGTTACAAGATTATGAATTTGTCAAGTCTCAGAGTAGCTATGTAGCTATATGGTTCTAGATCCACTGGTATAGCTAAACCATTCTGATGAAAATAGTTTTGTTCATCATGCCATTGAAGTATACAGATTGTGTATATTATCAGCAGTAACAGCAATATATTTTATTGCATATTATAGTTTAATAGAAGCAATTCATTTTGCAAAATAATGAAGTAGTTATTCCTACTGGAGGTCAGATAGCTATTTGGGGGTGATGTATGCCGCTTTACTCGTCAGAAGATACCTGCAGGCCCGACACCCCTCAATTTAGTGATGGATCAATCCTTTTTTATCGAAAAAACCGTCTTAGCTGTCCTTATACGCTTAAAAACCTGTCCATTCTCACGGTGATGGATTTGTTATCGTTTTTACTTCTCTTGTAACTATAGCAACGGAAAGGTACCGCCCAGCATTAGGCAAAACAACGGTCGTCATTTGTTCAGATACATTAATTGCACACGCAGCGCATGTGGAAAGAAATGTGGTGGGAGAAGAGGCTTGACGAGCTGCTACAGTGTTCTGTCATATTGATTAGGTAGGCTCAGGCGTTAGATACTGCGTGAATTAATGCGGCGGTGGTGTAGGGGTGGGATTAATGTGAAATAACTATAATATACTCTACTTAGAATGAGTTGTGCAAGTGTTAGTCGTGTAGGTTTAAACTATTTTAGTTTAAGTTGTTGTACATTAAGGCAGTCAATCCAGAGTAACCTTACAAATAATCTGTGGAATATACAATTGAAGCCTATTGTCGAATACTTGTGCTAGCCATTAGTATTTGTAGTAGTCACACGACTGATCAGCAGTGTTGGAAGATGTTTAGTAAAGGGGCACGTTTTCTTGGGGTCGGGGGTTAAAAAGTGTTCATGTGAGAAGTTGCCTTGTTAGATTATGCCCCACAATTTTGGTGGCCTGAAGCCCCACTCCCCACCCTCTTCCTACGCCACTGCTGATATCAATCACGGTGGCTTTGCCCCTATAGCCTCCTCTACACACTGCCCAGATTGTGTCACATAATATTTTTAGCTACTACGGGTTATTATGACCATGTGAATAAAACACTCAGGTTTACTGGACTAACTGGCAAGTTGAAGGTCTTGCCCTAGTTGACTTCAGACAAGCTGGCTCATAACCAACCTGCGAGGCAAGACTTACTGGCAAGTGTTTGTTCTTGACGAAGTCCTCAATATAGATGGAATCAAGCAAGTCTCAAGTTGTGGTGTACATGTCTCATTTGAGTTGAGTGTTCATCATTTTGGTTGAGGTGATTGTTCAAACTATTTTATGATGATGCCCAGGGCATACCTGATTTAGGTGATGTTTGTGACCTTCCTGTTGTTGCTGTGTGGCTTGCAGGGTGGGGGAGGGGAGAGAATGGACAGGATATGACCTTTGAATGGGACGTGATAGGGGGTTAGTTTCATTAAAAGTCCAGGTGGAGGAGATGGGGTATGAGTGATATGCATCAGTTTTTATTGAACAGGTGAAGGATGTGGACTCCTGTCACATGGTAATAGACACATGTATGAGCTGGTGATGTTTGTGTGTTCTATTGGAACTGTAGTTCTTGGACTTTCTAAGCCTTAGGACAGAGAATTTGTAGGCTGTGGTTTATGCTTTTATCACTTGAGTGATGTCCACCAGTTGTATTACTAATTTCTTTCATGATTAGTTCTCATGTAGCCACAAGATATTTGATGATAGACATTAGGAGCACTCTAGTTCTGCAACATTTACAATCAAGTTGAGCAGCTTCTTATCAAGAAGAGCAACAGTTTTATTATTAATAATAAATAATAATAATAATATTATTATAACAGTAATATTATTACTGTTATAACAGAAATTTATTATAGTCAGGGTTTTATCTAGAAAATTTGTTTGGAAAGGGGTGGGAGGAGTTAGGGCATATCCGCCACCCTTAGGCTGCAAGACAAAAAATATTTACAACTAGCAAGTACCCCATCTCATAGTGGCGCTTGACTTATTGCACAGTAAGAATGCAGTAGCATAAGTTATTTTTATTCATTGTTATCATTCTCTGCATCAGTTTCCCTCTTCTGCTCTCTTTTTCCTGAGCTATCCCAGCTTTTCTTATCCCCAACCTTTCCTTTCTTTCACCTTTCTTCTCGAGTCATGGAGTCCCTTCTATTTCTTTGTCTCTCCTGCTTCTGAATATTTCTGTCCTTCTATCATGATTGTGGACTTGGGCTTTGTTGAAATGTTGCCTTCTTTTTCGCACTTTCCCCTTCCTTCTTGAAACTTATGCCGCCTTTACTCAGTGATTTCATTACGCCGCCTTCTCCTTGTCCATTCAATCCTCTTTTTAGTGTACTATTAATCACTTTCAACTGAATGGGACAACCTATTCTAGGTATCACGATGCTTTACCACCATACTTTTTAAGTTCGTGAATTATTCATGAATACACACTATTGATCATTTGTTGTTACTGACACACGAGCATATTATTATATAGATTCTTTGAGTAATTAGCATGGCATTATTATGAGTTTGAGTGCTGTAATTTTGAGTACTGCCTAACTGCATACTGCACTCAGATACTATTGAACTGTGATAGGTGCTGGATTCGAATGTTGTGCAACTTTACTAGAGTATCATATTTAGATAGTTTCTTCACTATGAGGAGGCGCTTGGCCTTAATTACAATGTTGGTATGATTATTTAGTACACATTGATTTTTAAGAAATTCTTGAGAAATTTTTAATTTATTGAGTGTTCAGGACTTTATACAACAAGATAAGAAGATCACATGTGTGGTAGACTATGCAGTCGAGTAAAAGTGGCTTGCAAGGTTAGGTGGATTCTAAATTAGGAAATATTTTTGAAGGGGAATTATATAATGTATATTATAATATACTAGCATCAAGTACCCCACCACACAGTGGCGCTTGACGTATTGAAGTTATTTTGCTCAGTTATCATTCTCTACTATTAAGTATGGTTAATTAGTTTTCCTCTCCTGCTCTCTTCATTTTAACTATCTAAGCTTTTCTTATCCCCCATATTTCCTTTCTTTAGTTCTGTCTTCTTGAGTCATAGAGTCCTTTGTCTAATTATCCTGCTTCTGAATCTCTGTCCTACCATCATGATTGTGGACTTACGCTCCACGAAACTTTTGAAACCTACACTGCCTTCCCTCATCTATTCCACCCACTTTTTAGTAACAATTAATCACTCTTTACTGAATGTGATGACTCTTTACCCATTGAAGTAAGGATGATGCTTGGCCAGACTGTTTAAGCTGATGGATTATTCATGAATACACACATGGTCATTGTCGTTATTTGACACACAAGCGTAATATTCAGGGATTCATTTAGAAATCACTTTAAGATTGGGCGAAGTTGAGTTTGTGCCATCTAAAGGGTGACACAACTTTCGTGCAGAATTATGATGAGAAAGGAGATGGGCATGATTTAAGCATTTCCCTTCACCTTAAATATTCACTTTTTAACTACACATTTTGCTTACGATATTTTAAGAATATTTCAAGGGGGCGAGTGTCTCCCCTGCCCCCCCACCCTAAATGAACCCCTGTTACTATAATATTAGTAAATTTTTCAAAATTTTAATGAACAAGTCCAATCCGAGTTTTTTTTTTGTTTTGTTTTTTTGGGGGGGGGGAAGTTCTCTTGTTGCAGTATTTAAAATTGTGAAGTATTATACTATTGTGAAGTATTATACTATTTTAACCCACATGGCTGAGGGTGTCTGTTGTTACATATAAAATCTTGTAATAGACTGAAAAACTGTGACGAATAGTTGATTGTAACTTTGAGCTGACATTTGAAGTTGATTGTATCATTCATGTGAGAATTGTTTTGCTTGGAGTAACAGACACGTGCTGTGTGTGTTTACTTAGACACACCCTTTTTCTAAACTTTCTACTGTGATGCGCATGCTTGTATGAGAATGTATATACGCATTGATCAATGTTTCATGCATGATTTTATAATCGTAATATTCATACCATTAAACATTAGCTGTGCTATATTTTCCCCAAAGTTCGAAGGGGGATTGGGGATCCTAGGTTTAACCCCCTCGGTATGTTATAACTAAGTTGTGCTGAAATAGCAGCCAGCATAAGGAAATTGTATGGGTGCACAATTTATGCTATTATCCTATTATTTGCATAGGCTGCAACAACTAGTGGAGTGAGATGACGTAAAATCTAAACTGCTGGAGCTGTTACTTTTGCATATGACATCAAAGGCAGAAGGAGTGGTGAAGAATTCTCATCAATGAAATATCCTTATTGGAAGTGGCAGTAGCTAAGGTATGTAAATGATTGGTAAAACAAGAGTATGGATTGGGTCAAGCGAGAGTATGAATTTAGTAAAGTGAGAGTATGAACTGGGTAAAGCGAGAGTATGGATTGGGTAAAGTGAGACTATGGACTGTAAAGCAAGGGTATGGATTGGGTAAAGCGAGATTATGGACTGGGTAAAGCGAGATTATGGACTGGGTAAAGCGAGATTATGGACTGGGTAAAGCGAGAGTATGGACTTGGTAAAGCGAGAGTATGGATTGGATTGGGTATAGCGAGAGTATGGATTGGGTAAAGTGAGAGTATGGACTTGGGTAAAGCGAGAGTATGGATTGGGTAAAGCGAGAGTATATGGACTGGGTAAAGCGAGAAAAGTGAGAGTATGGACTGGGTAAAGCGAGAGTATGGATTGGGTATAGCGAGAGTATGGATTGGGTAAAGCGAGAGTATGGACTGGGTAAAGCGAGAGTATGGACTGGGTAAAGCGAGAGTATGGATTGGGTAAAGCGAGATTATGGACTGGGTAAAGCGAGAGTATGGACTGGGTAAAGCGAGAGTATGGACTGGGTAAAGCGAGAGTATGGATTGGATTGGGTATAGCGAGAGTATGGATTGGGTATAGCGAGAGTATGGATTGGGTATAGCGAGAGTATGGATTGGGTATAGCGAGAGTATGGATTGGGTAAAGTGAGAGTATGGACTGTAAAGCGAGGGTATGGATTGGGTAAAGTGAGAGTATGGACTGTAAAGCGAGGGTATGGATTGGGTAAAGCGAGTATAAACTGGGTAAAGCGAGAGTATAAACTGGGTAAAGCGAGAGTATGGATTGGGTAAAGCGAGAGTATAAACTGGGTAAAGCGAGAGTATGGATTGGGTAAAGTGAGAGTATGGACTGTAAAGCGAGATTATGGACTGGGTAAAGCGAGAGTATGGACTGGGTAAAGCGAGATTATGGACTGGGTAAAGCGAGAGTATGGACTGGGTAAAGCGAGATTATGGACTGGGTAAGGCGAGATTATGGACTGGGTAAAGCGAGAGTATGGACTGGGTAAAGCGAGAGTATGGACTGGGTAAAGCGAGATTATGGACTGGGTAAAGCGAGATTATGGACTGGGTAAAGCGAGAGTATGGATTGGGTAAAGCGAGAGTATGGACTGGGTAAAGCGAGAGTATGGATTGGGTAAAGCGAGAGTATGGACTCTGTAAAGCTAGAGTATGGATTGGGTAAAGTGAGAGTATGGATTGGGTAAAGCGAGAGTATGGATTGGGTAA
>WLWD01001510.1_pt1 | contig 50109 bp, 38 predicted proteins | sample 6712731 | NCBI WGS metagenome assembly WLWD01 (sample SAMN12718690, study PRJNA576275) | sponge metagenome | isolation source: marine sponge | host: Mycale hentscheli | place: New Zealand: South Island, Marlborough, Capsize Point | collected 2014-11-01
ACAGCCCTCAAAGACCTCATACAGGACCCCACCATCACCATAAAGCCCGCAGACAAAGGCTCAGGAATCACCATAGTTGACACCTCACAATACATAACAGAAGCACTCGAGCACCTACAAGATACTTCCACATACGAACCCATCCCTTCGGACTACTCCAAACACCTCTCCATCACCATCAACCGCCTCCTCAAGCAAACCCTTATCAATAAAAACATCTCATCCTACATGTATCAAGCCATGCGAACCAACCCGGACAACACACGTACACAGCTAATTTACTTCCTACGCAAAATACACAAGACCCCCCATAGCCTACGCCCCATAGTATCCGGTGTCAACGGCCCGACGGAATCCATCTCTGCCTTCATCGATATGATACTCAGGAAACACATCCCACACTGCACACACGTCATAGAAAACTCCACCCAAGTAATTAACGAAATAGAACACACCCCCCTGAAATCCACAGCCCTACTCTGCACCCTAGACGTCAAGTCCCTCTACATGCGCATCCCCCAAGACGAAGGCATCCAACTAGTACTAGACAGAATCTACTCCTCCCCATCCCCTCCCAAGTACCCAAGACACTTCATACACCAACTACTCAAGCACATACTCCACGACAACATCTTCTCCTTCACAGACCGACTCTACAGACAGAAGTGCGGCATAGCGATGGGCACAAGGTGTGCCCCGAACTTTGCCAACATCTTCATGGCCTGCCTGGAAGAAGACATCCTCGCCAACCGACAAACACACAACCTCCCATCCCCCTCTACTTGGCTACGCTACATTGACGACATCCTCCTCTTCTGGGAACACGACCGAACCAGCCTGGAACACTTCATCACACACCTCAACACAATACACCCGACCATCAAATTCACGGCAGAAATCAACAACATCACCATACCCTTCCTCGACATCCAGATCCACAAAGCCCAAAGATTCCGCACCTGCAACATCCTAGACATCGCGCCATACTGTAAACCCTGCCATAGCCACACCTACCTCCACTACACTTCCTGCCACCCACGCCACATATTCAGAGGAATTGTAATAGGAGAAGCCAAACGCACCATCAGAAACTCAAGCGACATAGATACGTACACCAGACACATCACAGAACTCATCTCACACTTCACACACCGAGGCTACCCCAAGCACTTCCTCAAGAAAGCCCTTTCCGAAGTCCACTATACATCCCGCCAACAACTCCTAACCTACACGAAACCCAAGACCCATACCGTACGCCCAGAAATCACCAGACTTAAAGTCCCATTCCACCCAGGCATCAAGACTTCCCACATCCTTACAGCCCTACGCACAGAAGACCTACCATTCATCCCTTCGATATGTAACGTTCCAAGACCCACCCTCTCCAAGAAACTTGTACGAGCAGCCACCCCTTACCCACCAGCGAACTAATCACTTATTATGTTTTCAATTTTAACGCACATGTCCCATTTATACCACACTCACACCTCTGTACCACCCCTAACACTCACTTATGTACCAGAACTAATTAAAACTTCACTCAGACTTAATGATATTCATACACACCACCTCAACCACTGCACTCTTTTACCTAGTCACTCACATATAATTAACACCACTTCCATGTCTCTCATCGTTCCCTGATGAAGGCACCCCTAGCCGAAACTGTTGGAATAAAAAAATTTTGAAAAAAAGTCTATTTGAATATTGTTACTATTTGCGCCTGCGACCACATCAACGCCCACCTACTCCAGCCACGCCTCCGGAACTACTCCACAGCAAGACCCTGACGCCACTCCCACAGAAGTCAATCCCACCCAACACCACCAGAAGCCACTCCCACTCCGCCAGAAGCCACTCCCACCCTACTCCACCAAAAGCCACTCCCACCCAACTCAGCCAGAAGCCACTCCCACCCTACTCCACTAGAAGCCACTCCCACCCTACTCCGTTAGAAGCCACCACAACCCTACTCCGCCAGAAACCACTCCCACCCCACTACGCCAGAAGCCACTCCCACCCTACCCCGCCAGAAACCACCCTGCCCCACCCAGCCAGAAGCCACTCCCACCAGACTCGGCCAGAGACCACTCCCACCCTACCCGTCCAGAAACCACCTCCAGACTGCTACGCAGCAAGTTAAATTACACCCACCTAATTACCCTACGCTCAGTTTAAATTTAGACATCGTACGTACGCTCAGTTTAGTTCACACACTCACATATATAGTAAACATAATTAGGACACACCCATTCTACATTTCACACCTTTGCTCGCTCTAAATTTAGGCCATTTACATAAGCCCAGTTAAGTCTACAAGCCCACACAGTAAATACAGTGTATATACACCCAATTCACACCTATGCTCACTCCCTATACGGACCACACACACATGCTCATAAGCAACTACTCTACTATACAGACTGTACACATAAGGAAACCACTCCCACTTCACACCCCAGACCACTCCCTCACCCATCTAACACACCCTAACGACCAAGACTTTGAACCGGTGCTGACCATTTACCCAACCCTTATCACTTCTTTCTTCCTAGTCCCTAACCCTATCCCTAACCCTAACCCTAACCCTACCCCTAACCCTAACCCTAACCCTAACCCTACCCCTAACCCTAACCCTAACCCTAGCCACAGTCAGCCCGCCACTCAGAGATGTCGTATATAAACCACTCAGCCACCCTCCTTAAATACAGAAAAACCATTAAAAGACTGCAACATAACCACCAAGCAGCAAAAACCCACATACACTATTTAAATGAATGTCAAACCCACCAATTAACACCCCCAGGTTTAAGATCTCGCATCCCTTGTGTACCCCTAGCAGCGCATAATACCTCTGTTCGACAGGACTTTGACAAAATACAGAGAGACATGGAAACCCAATTAATATCAGCCCTCAACACACATTACCACACTATTAGAGACTCCACCGGACAACAACTAGAAATAACTACACAACAAATGCGTGACACTGTCACCCAATCAGACCCAACCACCATCAGCTACCACATAAATATTCTAAATGCCACATACAGAAACATCAAGTTGGCCATTGAAACACACCAGCGCACAACAGAAGACAAACTAGACAGACTCTATTACAACAAATACAAAACAAGAAGGCCACGCCGCATTGACATGACAAACCACACCCCTAGGAACCCACCCCAACCACGCCTCCAGCTACCCAACACTTACCTACCACTCAGAAGACCTAATACTAAAACACCACCCCCACCTAGGACCAACCCACCACCCTATACCAACAGACCACTCCCACCACCTAATACTCCACTCCTACCACCCAACACTAACCTACCACCCCCACCTCCCAACACCAATAGACCACTCCTACCCCCTAGGTCTTATGTACCACTCCAGCCACCCGTTAACAGACCACCCCTACCACCTAACACTTATGTACCACTCCCACCACCCCCACTTCCTAATACCAATAGACCACTCCCACCTCCCAGGCCATATGTACCACTCCCACCTCCCAGGCCACATGTACCACTCCAGCCACGGATTACCAATAGACCACCCCTACCACCTAATACTTATGTACCACTCCCACCACCCCCATCACCTAACACCAAATTACCACTCCTACCACTCCCATCACCTAATACCAACAGACCACCCCTACCCCATATGACTTATGTACCACCCCAGCGACCCAATACTAACAGAACACCCCTACCACCTAAGACTTATGGACCACTCCCACCACCCCCACCAAGTAATACCAACCCACCACCCCCCCCACCACCTAATACCAACCCACCACCCCCACCACCCAATACCAACCCACCACCCCCACCACCTAATACCAACCCACCACCTAATACCATCCCTCCACCCCCACCACATAATACCAACCCACCACCACCACTACCCAATACTAACCCACCACTCCCACCACCCAACACCAACCCACCACCCAACAATAACCTACCACTCCCACTGCCGAACACCAACCTACCCCCAGGCTTCCACCTACCATTGAAGCCACCCCCAACAAACCCACCCTTCCCAACTGCCAACAAGGGCCTAATACCCCACCCACCTCCCCCCACTACTAAGCCCAGCAAGGCATTGCGAACCCAAACACTACCTACCACACCCAACCCAACCCACCCTCTACCTACTACCAAGGGTGCATACCCAAAACGTAGGATAAGATCTGACCGCCCACTACTCACAACAAGACAATACATACTAAGACCAACAACTAAATCAAACCGTCAGCTGCCCTCAACCACCAAACCACGACTAGTAACTACACCATCCAACCCATCATCTGCATCTACCTCAACCGGCCCACCACCCACTACCTCAACCCGCCCACCACCTACAACTACCCCAACCAGCCCACCGGACACAACTATCCCAACCCACCCACCACCTGCAAGCTGCCCGCCACCTAATACCATCCCAAGCTGTCCGCCACCCACAACTACCTCAAGCCGTCCACCACCTACAACTGCCCCAAGCTACCCACCACCCATAACTACCCCAGCCAACGTATTACCCACATCCTCACCGACCCACAGTCAGACCACTGAGATCAACTCACCACCCGCCCCAACCCAACTGGAAACTGCTAACTCCACCACAAGCCCTGCCCACCAACTGCCCACCGTCATCACCATTGACCAGCCCCCTATTAACCACAGCACACCAATCCACCAGTCGACACCAGTCAACATCAGAGAAATCATCAACTACACCTACAACAAACCTCAGGACACCACCCCCACCTTACCTGCCCCCTCCCTAATGGAATCAATCAACTTCTTCACACCCTCGGGTCCCCACCCACCTTCAGACACATCCCCACCCAGCCCAGCTCCAACCCCAACCTCGCCTCAACTCCAAACTTCGCCCCAACTCCAAACCACACCTACAACTCCCATCCTCTCCCAACACTCCTCATCCTCCATATCTGCCACGTTCTCGTCTCCCAGCCCCCAGAAAAGTATACCCACACCCACCACTGGTAACTCCTCCCACCAAATACAGCCACCCCTACAAACCCAATCGACACCCAACATCTCCCGCCATGCACGCCAGTCTATTACCACAGCCCCTAACTACTCGCCAGCGGACTATGACCCACTAGGACGTCCAATATCCCCCAACCAATCAAGACTACAGAACTTCCTACGCACTGCCAACTATGCCTCTACCCACACGATCCTCTCACCCCCAAGCAGACCACGCCGTCAAGCCACCCACCCCTACCAAACTAGACTACGCTCGAGAAATTTTCGCCAACAGTGAGCACCCCAGCTCACATACACAACCTATCAAGCAAACCCCTTACCCAATCACACATAAACCTCCTGGACCTAGGCCTCAACTTCACACCCTCCCCGGACCCTAAAGCAGACACACGCCTCAACCTACACTGGACAGACTACATCAACATTTGCCGGAAAAAATACCCTCGCATCACCACGGAAAACAACAAACCATACACACTACGTAACAAGTTCCACTTCCTACATAGAAAACTAGCCAAAAGCACCATTCCCCAGCCCTGCCCCCTCCCAGTAGAAGATACACTAGAAGCCCTGGAACGCCGCCTACTTAGCCTACACCCACATCAATATAGAAGAAACCTCACACGCGACCAACACACAGCCCTCAAAGACCTCATACAGGACCCCACCATCACCATAAAGCCCGCAGACAAAGGCTCAGGAATCACCATAGTTGACACCTCACAATACATAACAGAAGCACTCGAGCACCTACAAGATACTTCCACATACGAACCCATCCCTTCGGACTACTCCAAACACCTCTCCATCACCATCAACCGCCTCCTCAAGCAAACCCTTATCAATAAAAACATCTCATCCTACATGTATCAAGCCATGCGAACCAACCCGGACAACACACGTACACAGCTAATTTACTTCCTACGCAAAATACACAAGACCCCCCATAGCCTACGCCCCATAGTATCCGGTGTCAACGGCCCGACGGAATCCATCTCTGCCTTCATCGATATGATACTCAGGAAACACATCCCACACTGCACACACGTCATAGAAAACTCCACCCAAGTAATTAACGAAATAGAACACACCCCCCTGAAATCCACAGCCCTACTCTGCACCCTAGACGTCAAGTCCCTCTACATGCGCATCCCCCAAGACGAAGGCATCCAACTAGTACTAGACAGAATCTACTCCTCCCCATCCCCTCCCAAGTACCCAAGACACTTCATACACCAACTACTCAAGCACATACTCCACGACAACATCTTCTCCTTCACAGACCGACTCTACAGACAGAAGTGCGGCATAGCGATGGGCACAAGGTGTGCCCAGAACTTTGCCAACATCTTCATGGCCTGCCTGGAAGAAGACATCCTCGCCAACCGACAAACACACAACCTCCCATCCCCCTCTACTTGGCTACGCTACATTGACGACATCCTCCTCTTCTGGGAACACGACCGAACCAGCCTGGAACACTTCATCACACACCTCAACACAATACACCCGACCATCAAATTCACGGCAGAAATCAACAACATCACCATACCCTTCCTCGACATCCAGATCCACAAAGCCCAAAGATTCCGCACCTGCAACATCCTAGACATCGCGCCATACTGTAAACCCTGCCATAGCCACACCTACCTCCACTACACTTCCTGCCACCCACGCCACATATTCAGAGGAATTGTAATAGGAGAAGCCAAACGCACCATCAGAAACTCAAGCGACATAGATACGTACACCAGACACATCACAGAACTCATCTCACACTTCACACACCGAGGCTACCCCAAGCACTTCCTCAAGAAAGCCCTTTCCGAAGTCCACTATACATCCCGCCAACAACTCCTAACCTACACGAGACCCAAGACCCATACCGTACGCCCAGAAATCACCAGACTTAAAGTCCCATTCCACCCAGGCATCAAGACTTCCCACATCCTTACAGCCCTACGCACAGAAGACCTACCATTCATCCCTTCGATATGTAACGTTCCAAGACCCACCCTCTCCAAGAAACTTGTACGAGCAGCCACCCCTTACCCACCAGCGAACTAATCACTTATTATGTTTTCAATTTTAACGCACATGTCCCATTTATACCACACTCACACCTCTGTACCACCCCTAACACTCACTTATGTACCAGAACTACTTAAACCTTCACTCAGACTTAATGATATTCATACACACCACCTCAACCACTGCACTCTTTTACCTAGTCACTCACATATAATTAACACCACTTCCATGTCTCTCATCGTTCCCTGATGAAGGCACCCCTAGCCGAAAAAACTGTGGAATAAAAAATTTGAAAAAAAACGTCCCCCTATTGGAATAGTGTTACTATTGCGCACCACCCACGCCCCAACCACGCCACCCCGACCACAATCAAAAACACACCCTACCAACCCCAGACCCCCCCACCAAACCCCACACTACCCCCACCACACACCCCCCAGTCCACGCCTCCGGAAACTACCCTCCCAGCCCCCCCCAACGACCCTGACGCCACTCCAACAGAAGTCAATCCCACCCAACACCACCAGAAGCACTCCCACTCCGCCAGAAAGCCACACTCCCACCCTACTCACCAAAAAGGGGGGGGGGGGGGGGGGCCACTCCCACCCAACTCAGCCCGAAGCCCACGCCCACCCTACTCCCCCACTAGAAGCCACTTCCCCACCACCTACTCGTTAGAAGCCACCACAACCCTACTCCGCCAAGTCCCTCCCACCCCACTACGCCAGAAGCCACTCCCACCCTCCCCCGCCAGAAACCACCCCGCCCTACCCAGCCAGAAGCCACTCCCACCAGACTCGGCCAGAAACCACTCCCACCCTACCCGTCCAGAAACCACCTCCAGACTGCTACGCAGCAAGTTAAATTACACCCACCTAATTACCCCACGCTCAGTTTAAATTTAGACATCGTACGTACGCTCAGTTTAGTTCACACACTCACATATATAGTAAACATAATTAGGACACACCCATTCTACATTTCACACCTTTGCTCGCTCTAAATATAGGCCACTCACATAGGCCCAGTTAAGTCTACAAGACCAACCAAAGTAAAATACGTGCATATAAACACAATTCAAACCTATGATACAATCCCTATACGGACCACACACACATGCTCATAAGCAACTACTCTTACTATACGACGTACACATAAACCCGACGTTCTATCCCCCACCCTCATTCCCCCAACTACATCTTTTTTCACCTCCCCCATTCCTTCCTTGCTTTTCCCTTTCTTCCCATTTCACCCACACACCCTGGGCCTTATACTACTCGCCTTAGCGCCTTCTCTTCCACCCCCCCGTCCCTTTTTTCTTTGTCCCCGTCGTGTGCTTGGAAACCACGCCCAATCACACCCCAGACCACTGCCCGCACCCAGTGCTACACACCCTAACGACCAAGACTGTGAACCGGTGCGACAAAGTGACCCAACCCATGAGTCACGGCTGGCGTCCGAGGCCCGAACCCGAGCCCGAACCCGAACCCGAACCCCGGACCCTCGAACCGCTAACCCTAAGCCTAACCCTACCACTACACTACCCTACACTAGCCCAGCACAGCCCTAGCCCTAACCCAACGACCAAGACTTTGAACCGGTGCTGCCATTTTAACAAACCCTTATCATTGATTTCTTCGAGTACATAGACCCATAGCCCGAACCAGAACGCCTAAACCCTACCCCGAACCCTAACCCTAAACCTAACCCTACCCTAACCCAACCAAACCTAGCCCTAGCCCTAGCCCTAGCCCTAGCCCTAGCCCTAGCCCTAGCCCTAGCCCTAGCCCTAGCCCTAGCCCTAGCCCTAGCCCTAGCCCTAGCCCTAGCCCTAGCCCTAGCCCTAGCCCTAGCCTAGCCCTAGCCCTAGCCCTAGCCCTAGCCCTAGCCCTAGCCCTAGCCCTAGCCCTAGCCCTAGCCCTAGCCCTAGCCCTAGCCCTAGCCCTAGCCCTAGCCCTAGGTACCATGAAAGACCTATTAGACATAGTCTTATCCCACAATCATTTCCAATTCAATGATACAATGTACCATCAAATACAAGGCACTGCAATGGGCACAAAAATGGCCCCAGCCTATGCTAATATATTCATGTCTGTACTAGAAGATACCTTACTAAACAACTACCATACCAAACCACTGGTATGGAAGAGATACATCGACGATGTACTGTGTATATGGCCAGGTAACGAAGATGACTTGAAACTATTCATAGACTACCTCAACCAATCTCACCCCACAATCAAATTCACATACGAACACTCTAAAACCAGCATAAATTTCCTAGACCTGACCATTTACAAAGGTACAAGACACAACTCTACATCAGTACTAGATATTAAACCATATTTTAAAAAAACTAACAAATTCCAATACCTACATTATACCTCAGCCCACCCTAGCCGCACCTTCTCTAGCATAATTAAGGGAGAACTTACCAGACTATTGAGAGGTTGCTCAGATAAGCATGAGTACTCAAAGATTGTAGACAAAATGAAGTCAGCCTTTATTGATAGAGGATACCCATCCAGATTAGTCCACAAAGTATGTCTCTCACTCCCCTTCCAAGAAAGAGACCGCATACTACAGGGTAAAGAAAGCACAACATGTCCGTACGATACCTTTTTCGTAATTGAATATACGCCTGACCTAGACTTAAATGCCATCAAGGAAGTACTTAAACCAGACAATGACACCACAGACCTCATACCAAAACCATGCTTGAGCCTGAAAAAAACTAGGACGCTAAGAAATAAGTTAGTCAGAGCCAAACTCAAGAACTGCATTGACCCCCCCACATCAGATACACAGATTATCATACCTATCACACCAAACCTAGACGGACATTCAGCTGGTTGCGCCATTCCAGGCTGCAAATGCTGTGCTGTCATGTCTAGAAAAGTCAGAATCACCTCTACTCACAATTACAAATCATTCTTCATTTCCAAACATACTAACTGTTCTACCAAAAATGTAATATACCTTTTGGAATGCACCAAGTGTACCAAAGGAAATCAATATGTAGGCCAAACTAGCAGGCAACTATCTCAGAGAATAGCTGGCCACAGAGCAGCCAGCAGAATCAAGACTAATTTACCTATTTATAAACACTTTGCAAACCTACCTGACCACTCCTTCCACAGAGACATCAAAGTCACCATACTAGAGAAGACCTGTGACACTCAGCTAGATGCCAGGGAGAAACACTGGATAAATACACTAGAAACTGTGTTCCCCAAAGGCCTAAACAGCAGATATGAAGAGTAAAAGCCACTACAAACACTAATCATCAATTTACCGACACACCCGCGAAGCCACACCCCCCAGACGGCAAAGGAAATAATAACTTACCACAACCTCGGAGAATCAATCCAAAGATCGACGAAAAGAACTACATCATCTCTCACCTTGAACTACCAATCAAATCAAACTCGCTCACTATTTAAAGTCACCACCACGTGTTTTATATCATTTCACCCTTGAGAAAGGCTCATAAGAGGCCGAAACGTTGGGCAATAATTTTATATTATTACTAAAGTAGTTAAGAGAGATGAATACCCGAAAGGGAAAACAGTATAGCCAGCCTGCTGGCAGAAGCGTAGCGCCAGTTAGGGGGAAGGACAGAGACCAGAGAAAGACTGATCACTCCAGTAGCCCTGCCCAACCCCCAGCCCCAGCTCTAGCCACGACTACAACTGGTGCCAAGACCTTAGAGTCCGCTATAGAGAAGATAACCGGATTAAGAATTCAACAGGAACATAACTATACAACAGAAGAAGAAGACCAGCTATTAGAAACCAATGAAGATGCCCCTATTCAAATGGAAACAAACAATCAGGAGAAGAAGAGCTTACTAGCTTGGCGTCAAGCATACAAGAAGATCAGATGCAATCTGAATCGGGTTAACAGCCACCAAGAGTTCATAGAAGCATGCATGGTGAACCGCAAGGTACCTAGAGGACTCCAAGTCAAAGTCCAGTGCAATGCTCTTCTAGCAGACCTGTCAGATGTTAAATCAAAGTTCCAACACACTAAAGGAACTGCAGAGAAAGACTTCACAGAAGCACTGAAGATACATTACGATAAAATCAAAGAACAACTGGAGAGAGACTTGATTGATATCGAATTCCACATGGCAAGAGAACTGAGAGAAGCATCAGAAGATGAAAGGAAGACTCATGAGATAATGATGACCAAAACGAGAGAGAACGTGGACAAATTGGAAAGGAGACTGGATGAAACCAAGAAGAGGAAGCTGGAGATGCTATCTAATCCACCAGAGAAAAGACCAAGGGAAGAACGTAAGCAATATTATGCAGAAACAGATAAACGTCCCAATAAGCAAGACAGACCACAACAACCTAGATATAACAAGAGCCAACAATACAGGCAGACTGGTTACAAACAGAGACCCAATAAAACTAGAGAACAAGCCACACCATACCAACCAACCACACCGTACCAACCAACCACATCGTACCAGCCAACCACACCATCACCATACCAGCCCACCCAGGCCAAGCAAAATGACAATACAGAGCTATCCTCCATAGCTCACTTGCTCAAAGAACTGATAGAGCAAGGAAGAACACTGCAACAGCCACCACAGCTGTTGCAACAACCTCCCTGTGCTGTGGGACTGCAGCCCCCCATGCTGCCAGCTCCTTCAGTTAGGGTACTGCCTGGGCAGCCACCACAGCTGTCTGGACAGTACCAACAGGGTTTTCGCAGATGAGACAAGCAGCCACTCCTGCAGTCACGAGCCTCCCACGGACAAGAACAGAAATGGAACTGGACCATGTCATAACTAAACACAATTTACTTGTATCACACACACATAGTCGGTACTATAATCATCCCATAATAAATTTTAATAATGAATTTACACAACTTTATGATAGTGATTACAATTCGAACAAGTTACAAAACAATAAACATGACAACAACAGTAGAAGTAAGCAACAACAAAGAACTACATTCAGACACAGAATCAACATACAAAGAAACACTCCACACAAAAAGAGTAAATTCAGACGTTCACTAAACATATTCACCAACAATGTCCTAGACCAAAGTAAATACATTACAAATCTGTCATCAACACAACTGACAAAACAACAAAACAAAGTACTCAGCCTAGGACTAGGCTTCATCCAGACTGGTAGACTTGACAGAAACAACCTGGAAAAAGCATATTCAAGATTTGAAAGATCAAATAGAATAAAACACTACTTTAAAGACCAACCTGAAACAATAAAACACCCCTTTAAGAAGAAAAGTACTTGGGTCCCCCCAAAAGCTTCGACAGAAATCGAGCAATACCTACAAACAATCAAAGACACAATAAATGACTTGTCACCTAAGACTACATTCCCCAACTTGTCACAACCAGAAAGACAAGCAATAAATGAACTCTATAATAATGAAAACCTTATAATTAAGAGTGCCGACAAAGGCTCGGGAATAGTGGTAGAAGACAGATCTAAATACATTGAGGCAGGTATAGCACACCTAAGTGACAACACTATCTATGAGAAAATTGACTCTGACCCTACACTACCCCTAGGTGAAGCTATAAATAACTTTGTAAAAAACATGCATAAGAAAGGAATTATAGACAACATTACCAAAGAATTTCTATTATTCCCACCTGACCTACCACCTAGAACACAGCAATTGTACTTTCTCAAAAAAATTCACAAAGATCCTATATCAGAAAGACCCATAGTTAGTGGCTGTGGTGGCCCCACTGAGAAAATATCTCAATTCATAGACCAACAATTACAACCCTTCGTCCCTAAGATCAAATCCTACATCAAAGACAGTGGACACATAATACAAATACTGGAACAACTTAAAGTCCCATCTGACTGTATCCTAGCCACTATTGACGTAAAGTCACTATACCTAAATATACCACACAAAGATGGCATCCAAGCAGTAACAACCACTCTATACAATAAGAATACTGAACCAGACGACGTCACCATTCCCCCAGGTACCATGAAAGACCTATTAGACATAGTCTTATCCCACAATCATTTCCAATTCAATGATACAATGTACCATCAAATACAAGGCACTGCAATGGGCACAAAAATGGCCCCAGCCTATGCTAATATATTCATGTCTGTACTAGAAGATACCTTACTAAACAACTACCATACCAAACCACTGGTATGGAAGAGATACATCGACGATGTACTGTGTATATGGCCAGGTAACGAAGATGACTTGAAACTATTCATAGACTACCTCAACCAATCTCACCCCACAATCAAATTCACATACGAACACTCTAAAACCAGCATAAATTTCCTAGACCTGACCATTTACAAAGGTACAAGACACAACTCTACATCAGTACTAGATATTAAACCATATTTTAAAAAAACTAACAAATTCCAATACCTACATTATACCTCAGCCCACCCTAGCCGCACCTTCTCTAGCATAATTAAGGGAGAACTTACCAGACTATTGAGAGGTTGCTCAGATAAGCATGAGTACTCAAAGATTGTAGACAAAATGAAGTCAGCCTTTATTGATAGAGGATACCCATCCAGATTAGTCCACAAAGTATGTCTCTCACTCCCCTTCCAAGAAAGAGACCGCATACTACAGGGTAAAGAAAGCACAACATGTCCGTACGATACCTTTTTCGTAATTGAATATACGCCTGACCTAGACTTAAATGCCATCAAGGAAGTACTTAAACCAGACAATGACACCACAGACCTCATACCAAAACCATGCTTGAGCCTGAAAAAAACTAGGACGCTAAGAAATAAGTTAGTCAGAGCCAAACTCAAGAACTGCATTGACCCCCCCACATCAGATACACAGATTATCATACCTATCACACCAAACCTAGACGGACATTCAGCTGGTTGCGCCATTCCAGGCTGCAAATGCTGTGCTGTCATGTCTAGAAAAGTCAGAATCACCTCTACTCACAATTACAAATCATTCTTCATTTCCAAACATACTAACTGTTCTACCAAAAATGTAATATACCTTTTGGAATGCACCAAGTGTACCAAAGGAAATCAATATGTAGGCCAAACTAGCAGGCAACTATCTCAGAGAATAGCTGGCCACAGAGCAGCCAGCAGAATCAAGACTAATTTACCTATTTATAAACACTTTGCAAACCTACCTGACCACTCCTTCCACAGAGACATCAAAGTCACCATACTAGAGAAGACCTGTGACACTCAGCTAGATGCCAGGGAGAAACACTGGATAAATACACTAGAAACTGTGTTCCCCAAAGGCCTAAACAGCAGATATGAAGAGTAAAAGCCACTACAAACACTAATCATCAATTTACCGACACACCCGCGAAGCCACACCCCCCAGACGGCAAAGGAAATAATAACTTACCACAACCTCGGAGAATCAATCCAAAGATCGACGAAAAGAACTACATCATCTCTCACCTTGAACTACCAATCAAATCAAACTCGCTCACTATTTAAAGTCACCACCACGTGTTTTATATCATTTCACCCTTGAGAAAGGCTCATAAGAGGCCGAAACGTTGGGCAATAATTTTATATTATTACTAAAGTAGTTAAGAGAGATGAATACCCGAAAGGGAAAACAGTATAGCCAGCCTGCTGGCAGAAGCGTAGCGCCAGTTAGGGGGAAGGACAGAGACCAGAGAAAGACTGATCACTCCAGTAGCCCTGCCCAACCCCCAGCCCCAGCTCTAGCCACGACTACAACTGGTGCCAAGACCTTAGAGTCCGCTATAGAGAAGATAACCGGATTAAGAATTCAACAGGAACATAACTATACAACAGAAGAAGAAGACCAGCTATTAGAAACCAATGAAGATGCCCCTATTCAAATGGAAACAAACAATCAGGAGAAGAAGAGCTTACTAGCTTGGCGTCAAGCATACAAGAAGATCAGATGCAATCTGAATCGGGTTAACAGCCACCAAGAGTTCATAGAAGCATGCATGGTGAACCGCAAGGTACCTAGAGGACTCCAAGTCAAAGTCCAGTGCAATGCTCTTCTAGCAGACCTGTCAGATGTTAAATCAAAGTTCCAACACACTAAAGGAACTGCAGAGAAAGACTTCACAGAAGCACTGAAGATACATTACGATAAAATCAAAGAACAACTGGAGAGAGACTTGATTGATATCGAATTCCACATGGCAAGAGAACTGAGAGAAGCATCAGAAGATGAAAGGAAGACTCATGAGATAATGATGACCAAAACGAGAGAGAACGTGGACAAATTGGAAAGGAGACTGGATGAAACCAAGAAGAGGAAGCTGGAGATGCTATCTAATCCACCAGAGAAAAGACCAAGGGAAGAACGTAAGCAATATTATGCAGAAACAGATAAACGTCCCAATAAGCAAGACAGACCACAACAACCTAGATATAACAAGAGCCAACAATACAGGCAGACTGGTTACAAACAGAGACCCAATAAAACTAGAGAACAAGCCACACCATACCAACCAACCACACCGTACCAACCAACCACATCGTACCAGCCAACCACACCATCACCATACCAGCCCACCCAGGCCAAGCAAAATGACAATACAGAGCTATCCTCCATAGCTCACTTGCTCAAAGAACTGATAGAGCAAGGAAGAACACTGCAACAGCCACCACAGCTGTTGCAACAACCTCCCTGTGCTGTGGGACTGCAGCCCCCCATGCTGCCAGCTCCTTCAGTTAGGGTACTGCCTGGGCAGCCACCACAGCTGTCTGGACAGTACCAACAGGGTTTTCGCAGATGAGACAAGCAGCCACTCCTGCAGTCACGAGCCTCCCACGGACAAGAACAGAAATGGAACTGGACCATGTCATAACTAAACACAATTTACTTGTATCACACACACATAGTCGGTACTATAATCATCCCATAATAAATTTTAATAATGAATTTACACAACTTTATGATAGTGATTACATTACAATTCGAACAAGTTACAAAACAATAAACATGACAACAACAGTAGAAGTAAGCAACAACAAAGAACTACATTCAGACACAGAATCAACATACAAAGAAACACTCCACACAAAAAGAGTAAATTCAGACGTTCACTAAACATATTCACCAACAATGTCCTAGACCAAAGTAAATACATTACAAATCTGTCATCAACACAACTGACAAAACAACAAAACAAAGTACTCAGCCTAGGACTAGGCTTCATCCAGACTGGTAGACTTGACAGAAACAACCTGGAAAAAGCATATTCAAGATTTGAAAGATCAAATAGAATAAAACACTACTTTAAAGACCAACCTGAAACAATAAAACACCCCTTTAAGAAGAAAAGTACTTGGGTCCCCCCAAAAGCTTCGACAGAAATCGAGCAATACCTACAAACAATCAAAGACACAATAAATGACTTGTCACCTAAGACTACATTCCCCAACTTGTCACAACCAGAAAGACAAGCAATAAATGAACTCTATAATAATGAAAACCTTATAATTAAGAGTGCCGACAAAGGCTCGGGAATAGTGGTAGAAGACAGATCTAAATACATTGAGGCAGGTATAGCACACCTAAGTGACAACACTATCTATGAGAAAATTGACTCTGACCCTACACTACCCCTAGGTGAAGCTATAAATAACTTTGTAAAAAACATGCATAAGAAAGGAATTATAGACAACATTACCAAAGAATTTCTATTATTCCCACCTGACCTACCACCTAGAACACAGCAATTGTACTTTCTCAAAAAAATTCACAAAGACCCTATATCAGAAAGACCCATAGTTAGTGGCTGTGGTGGCCCCACTGAGAAAATATCTCAATTCATAGACCAACAATTACAACCCTTCGTCCCTAAGATCAAATCCTACATCAAAGACAGTGGACACATAATACAAATACTGGAACAACTTAAAGTCCCATCTGACTGTATCCTAGCCACTATTGACGTAAAGTCACTATACCTAAATATACCACACAAAGATGGCATCCAAGCAGTAACAACCACTCTATATAATAAGAACACTGAACCAGACGACGTCACCATTCCCCCAGGTACCATGAAAGACCTATTAGACATAGTCTTATCTCACAATCATTTCCAATTCAATGATACAATGTACCATCAAATACAAGGCACTGCAATGGGCACAAAAATGGCCCCAGCCTATGCTAATATATTCATGTCTGTACTAGAAGATACCTTACTAAACAACTACCATACCAAACCACTGGTATGGAAGAGATACATTGACGATGTACTGTGTATATGGCCAGGTAACGAAGATGACTTGAAACTATTCATAGACTACCTCAACCAATCTCACCCCACAATCAAATTCACATACGAACACTCTAAAACCAGCATAAATTTCCTAGACCTGACCATTTACAAAGGTACAAGACACAACTCTACATCAGTACTAGATATTAAACCATATTTTAAAAAAACTAACAAATTCCAATACCTACATTATACCTCAGCCCACCCTAGCCGCACCTTCTCTAGCATAATTAAGGGAGAACTTACCAGACTATTGAGAGGCTGCTCAGATGAGCATGAGTACTCAAAGATTGTAGACAAAATGAAGTCAGCCTTTATTGATAGAGGATACCCATCCAGATTAGTCCACAAAGTATGTCTCTCACTCCCCTTCCAAGAAAGAGACCGCATACTACAGGGTAAAGAAAGCACAACATGTCCGTACGATACCTTTTTCGTAATTGAATATACGCCTGACCTAGACTTAAATGCCATCAAGGAAGTACTTAAACCAGACAATGACACCACAGACCTCATACCAAAACCATGCTTGAGCCTGAAAAAAACTAGGACGCTAAGAAATAAGTTAGTCAGAGCCAAACTCAAGAACTGCATTGACCCCCCCACATCAGATACACAGATTATCATACCTATCACACCAAACCTAGACGGACATTCAGCTGGTTGCGCCATTCCAGGCTGCAAATGCTGTGCTGTCATGTCTAGAAAAGTCAGAATCACCTCTACTCACAATTACAAATCATTCTTCATTTCCAAACATACTAACTGTTCTACCAAAAATGTAATATACCTTTTGGAATGCACCAAGTGTACCAAAGGAAATCAATATGTAGGCCAAACTAGCAGGCAACTATCTCAGAGAATAGCTGGCCACAGAGCAGCCAGCAGAATCAAGACTAATTTACCTATTTATAAACACTTTGCAAACCTACCTGACCACTCCTTCCACAGAGACATCAAAGTCACCATACTAGAGAAGACCTGTGATACTCAGCTAGATGCCAGGGAGAAACACTGGATAAATACACTGGAAACTGTGTTCCCCAAAGGCCTAAACAGCAGATATGAAGAGTAAAAGCCACTACAAACACTAATCATCAATTTACCGACACACCCGCGAAGCCACACCCCCTAGATGGCAAAGGAAGTAATAACTTACCACAACCTCGGAGAATCAATCCAAAGATCGACGAAAAGAACTACATCATCTCTCACCTTGAACTACCAATCAAATCAAACTCGCTCACCATTTAAAGTCACCACCACGTGTTTTATATCATTTCACCCTTGAGAAAGGCTCATAAGAGGCCGAAACGTTGGGCAATAATTTTATATTATTAAAAGTAGTTAAATAGAAAGAGAGATGAATACCCGAAAGGGAAAACAGTATAGCCAGCCTGCTGGCAGAAGCGTAGCGCCAGTTAGGGGGAAGGACAGAGACCAGAGAAAGACTGATCACTCCAGTAGCCCTGCCCAACCCCCAGCCCCAGCTCTAGCCACGACTACAACTGGTGCCAAGACCTTAGAGTCCGCTATAGAGAAGATAACCGGATTAAGAATTCAACAGGAACATAACTATACAACAGAAGAAGAAGACCAGCTATTAGAAACCAATGAAGATGCCCCTATTCAAATGGAAACAAACAATCAGGAGAAGAAGAGCTTACTAGCTTGGCGTCAAGCATACAAGAAGATCAAATGCAATCTGAATCGGGTTAGCAGCCACCAAGAGTTCATAGAAGCATGCATGGTGAACCGCAAGGTACCTAGAGGACTCCAAGTCAAAGTCCAGTGCAATGCTCTTCTAGCAGACCTGTCAGATGTTAAATCAAAGTTCCAACACACTAAAGGAACTGCAGAGAAAGACTTCACAGAAGCACTGAAGATACATTACGATAAAGTCAAAGAACAACTGGAGAGAGACTTGATTGACATCGAATTCCACATGGCAAGAGAACTGAGAGAAGCATCAGAAGATGAAAGGAAGACTCATGAGATAATGATGACCAAAACGAGAGAGAACGTGGACAAATTGGAGAGGAGACTGGATGAAACCAAGAAGAGGAAGCTGGAGATGCTATCTAATCCACCAGAGAAAAGACCCAGGGAAGAACGTAAGCAATATTATGCAGAAACAGATAAACGTCCCAATAAGCAAGACAGACCACAACAACCTAGATATAACAAGAGCCAACAATACAGGCAGACAGGTTACAAACAGAGACCCAATAAAACTAGAGAGCAAGCCACACCGTACCAACCAACCACACCGTACCAACCAACCACATCGTACCAGCCAACCACACCATACCAGCCCACCCAGGCCAAGCAAAATGACAATACAGAGCTATCCTCCATAGCTCACTTGCTCAAAGAACTGATAGAGCAAGGAAGAACACTGCAACAGCCACCACAGCTGTTGCAACAACCTCCCTGTGCTGTCGGACTGCAGCCCCCCATGCTGCCAGCTCCTTCAGTTAGGGTACTGCCTGGGCAGCCACCACAGCTGTCTGGACAGTACCAGCAGGGTTTTCGCAGATGAGACAAGCAGCCACTCCTGCAGTCACGAGCCTCCCACGGACAAGAATGGAAATGGAACTGGACCATATCATAACTAAACACAATTTACTTGTATCACACACACATAGTCGGTACTATAATCATCCCATAATAAATTTTAATAATGAAATTACACAACTTTATGATAGTGATTACAATTCGAACAAGTTACAAAACAATAAACATGACAACAACAGTAGAAGTAAGCAACAACAAAGAACTACATTCAGACACAGAATCAACATACAAAGAAACACTCCACACAAAAAGAGTAAATTCAGACGTTCACTAAACATATTCACCAACAATGTCCTAGACCAAAGTAAATACATTACAAATCTGTCATCAACACAACTGACAAAACAACAAAACAAAGTACTCAGCCTAGGACTAGGCTTCATCCAGACTGGTAGACTTGACAGAAACAACCTGGAAAAAGCATATTCAAGATTTGAAAGATCAAATAGAATAAAACACTACTTTAAAGACCAACCTGAAACAATAAAACACCCCTTTAAGAAGAAAAGTACTTGGGTCCCCCCAAAAGCTTCGACAGAAATCGAGCAATACCTACAAACAATCAAAGACACAATAAATGACTTGTCACCTAAGACTACATTCCCCAACTTGTCACAACCAGAAAGACAAGCAATAAATGAACTCTATAATAATGAAAACCTTATAATTAAGAGTGCCGACAAAGGCTCGGGAATAGTGGTAGAAGACAGATCTAAATACATTGAGGCAGGTATAGCACACCTAAGTGACAACACTATCTATGAGAAAATTGACTCTGACCCTACACTACCCCTAGGTGAAGCTATAAATAACTTTGTAAAAAACATGCATAAGAAAGGAATTATAGACAACATTACCAAAGAATTTCTATTATTCCCACCTGACCTACCACCTAGAACACAGCAATTGTACTTTCTCAAAAAAATTCACAAAGACCCTATATCAGAAAGACCCATAGTTAGTGGCTGTGGTGGCCCCACTGAGAAAATATCTCAATTCATAGACCAACAATTACAACCCTTCGTCCCTAAGATCAAATCCTACATCAAAGACAGTGGACACATAATACAAATACTGGAACAACTTAAAGTCCCATCTGACTGTATCCTAGCCACTATTGACGTAAAGTCACTATACCTAAATATACCACACAAAGATGGCATCCAAGCAGTAACAACCACTCTATATAATAAGAATACTGAACCAGACGACGTCACCATTCCCCCAGGTACCATGAAAGACCTATTAGACATAGTCTTATCTCACAATCATTTCCAATTCAATGATACAATGTACCATCAAATACAAGGCACTGCAATGGGCACAAAAATGGCCCCAGCCTATGCTAATATATTCATGTCTGTACTAGAAGATACCTTACTAAACAACTACCATACCAAACCACTGGTATGGAAGAGATACATTGACGATGTACTGTGTATATGGCCAGGTAACGAAGATGACTTGAAACTATTCATAGACTACCTCAACCAATCTCACCCCACAATCAAATTCACATACGAACACTCTAAAACCAGCATAAATTTCCTAGACCTGACCATTTACAAAGGTACAAGACACAACTCTACATCAGTACTAGATATTAAACCATATTTTAAAAAAACTAACAAATTCCAATACCTACATTATACCTCAGCCCACCCTAGCCGCACCTTCTCTAGCATAATTAAGGGAGAACTTACCAGACTATTGAGAGGCTGCTCAGATGAGCATGAGTACTCAAAGATTGTAGACAAAATGAAGTCAGCCTTTATTGATAGAGGATACCCATCCAGATTAGTCCACAAAGTATGTCTCTCACTCCCCTTCCAAGAAAGAGACCGCATACTACAGGGTAAAGAAAGCACAACATGTCCGTACGATACCTTTTTCGTAATTGAATATACGCCTGACCTAGACTTAAATGCCATCAAGGAAGTACTTAAACCAGACAATGACACCACAGACCTCATACCAAAACCATGCTTGAGCCTGAAAAAAACTAGGACGCTAAGAAATAAGTTAGTCAGAGCCAAACTCAAGAACTGCATTGACCCCCCCACATCAGATACACAGATTATCATACCTATCACACCAAACCTAGACGGACACTCAGCTGGTTGCGCCATTCCAGGCTGCAAATGCTGTGCTGTCATGTCTAGAAAAGTCAGAATCACCTCTACTCACAATTACAAATCATTCTTCATTTCCAAACATACTAACTGTTCTACCAAAAATGTAATATACCTTTTGGAATGCACCAAGTGTACCAAAGGAAATCAATATGTAGGCCAAACTAGCAGGCAACTATCTCAGAGAATAGCTGGCCACAGAGCAGCCAGCAGAATCAAGACTAATTTACCTATTTATAAACACTTTGCAAACCTACCTGACCACTCCTTCCACAGAGACATCAAAGTCACCATACTAGAGAAGACCTGTGATACTCAGCTAGATGCCAGGGAGAAACACTGGATAAATACACTGGAAACTGTGTTCCCCAAAGGCCTAAACAGCAGATATGAAGATTAAAAGCCACTACAAACACTAATCATCAATTTACCGACACACCCGCGAAGCCACACCCCCTAGACGGCAAAGGAAGTAATAACTTACCACAACCTCGGAGAATCAATCCAAAGATCGACGAAAAGAACTACATCATCTCTCACCTTGAACTACCAATCAAATCAAACTCGCTCACCATTTAAAGTCACCACCACGTGTTTTATATCATTTCACCCTTGAGAAAGGCTCATAAGAGGCCGAAACGTTGGGCAATAATTTTATATTATTAAAAGTAGTGAAAGAGAGATGAATACCCGAAAGGGAAAACAGTATAGCCAGCCTGCTGGCAGAAGCGTAGCGCCAGTTAGGGGGAAGGACAGAGACCAGAGAAAGACTGATCACTCCAGTAGCCCTGCCCAACCCCCAGCCCCAGCTCTAGCCACGACTACAACTGGTGCCAAGACCTTAGAGTCCGCTATAGAGAAGATAACCGGATTAAGAATTCAACAGGAACATAACTATACAACAGAAGAAGAAGACCAGCTATTAGAAACCAATGAAGATGCCCCTATTCAAATGGAAACAAACAATCAGGAGAAGAAGAGCTTACTAGCTTGGCGTCAAGCATACAAGAAGATCAAATGCAATCTGAATCGGGTTAGCAGCCACCAAGAGTTCATAGAAGCATGCATGGTGAACCGCAAGGTACCTAGAGGACTCCAAGTCAAAGTCCAGTGCAATGCTCTTCTAGCAGACCTGTCAGATGTTAAATCAAAGTTCCAACACACTAAAGGAACTGCAGAGAAAGACTTCACAGAAGCACTGAAGATACATTACGATAAAGTCAAAGAACAACTGGAGAGAGACTTGATTGACATCGAATTCCACATGGCAAGAGAACTGAGAGAAGCATCAGAAGATGAAAGGAAGACTCATGAGATAATGATGACCAAAACGAGAGAGAACGTGGACAAATTGGAGAGGAGACTGGATGAAACCAAGAAGAGGAAGCTGGAGATGCTATCTAATCCACCAGAGAAAAGACCCAGGGAAGAACGTAAGCAATATTATGCAGAAACAGATAAACGTCCCAATAAGCAAGACAGACCACAACAACCTAGATATAACAAGAGCCAACAATACAGGCAGACAGGTTACAAACAGAGACCCAATAAAACTAGAGAGCAAGCCACACCGTACCAACCAACCACACCGTACCAACCAACCACATCGTACCAGCCAACCACACCATCACCATACCAGCCCACCCAGGCCAAGCAAAATGACAATACAGAGCTATCCTCCATAGCTCACTTGCTCAAAGAACTGATAGAGCAAGGAAGAACACTGCAACAGCCACCACAGCTGTTGCAACAACCTCCCTGTGCTGTCGGACTGCAGCCCCCCATGCTGCCAGCTCCTTCAGTTAGGGTACTGCCTGGGCAGCCACCACAGCTGTCTGGACAGTACCAGCAGGGTTTTCGCAGATGAGACAAGCAGCCACTCCTGCAGTCACGAGCCTCCCACGGACAAGAATGGAAATGGAACTGGACCATATCATAACTAAACACAATTTACTTGTATCACACACACATAGTCGGTACTATAATCATCCCATAATAAATTTTAATAATGAAATTACACAACTTTATGATAGTGATTACAATTCGAACAAGTTACAAAACAATAAACATGACAACAACAGTAGAAGTAAGCAACAACAAAGAACTACATTCAGACACAGAATCAACATACAAAGAAACACTCCACACAAAAAGAGTAAATTCAGACGTTCACTAAACATATTCACCAACAATGTCCTAGACCAAAGTAAATACATTACAAATCTGTCATCAACACAACTGACAAAACAACAAAACAAAGTACTCAGCCTAGGACTAGGCTTCATCCAGACTGGTAGACTTGACAGAAACAACCTGGAAAAAGCATATTCAAGATTTGAAAGATCAAATAGAATAAAACACTACTTTAAAGACCAACCTGAAACAATAAAACACCCCTTTAAGAAGAAAAGTACTTGGGTCCCCCCAAAAGCTTCGACAGAAATCGAGCAATACCTACAAACAATCAAAGACACAATAAATGACTTGTCACCTAAGACTACATTCCCCAACTTGTCACAACCAGAAAGACAAGCAATAAATGAACTCTATAATAATGAAAACCTTATAATTAAGAGTGCCGACAAAGGCTCGGGAATAGTGGTAGAAGACAGATCTAAATACATTGAGGCAGGTATAGCACACCTAAGTGACAACACTATCTATGAGAAAATTGACTCTGACCCTACACTACCCCTAGGTGAAGCTATAAATAACTTTGTAAAAAACATGCATAAGAAAGGAATTATAGACAACATTACCAAAGAATTTCTATTATTCCCACCTGACCTACCACCTAGAACACAGCAATTGTACTTTCTCAAAAAAATTCACAAAGACCCTATATCAGAAAGACCCATAGTTAGTGGCTGTGGTGGCCCCACTGAGAAAATATCTCAATTCATAGACCAACAATTACAACCCTTCGTCCCTAAGATCAAATCCTACATCAAAGACAGTGGACACATAATACAAATACTGGAACAACTTAAAGTCCCATCTGACTGTATCCTAGCCACTATTGACGTAAAGTCACTATACCTAAATATACCACACAAAGATGGCATCCAAGCAGTAACAACCACTCTATACAATAAGAATACTGAACCAGACGACGTCACCATTCCCCCAGGTACCATGAAAGACCTATTAGACATAGTCTTATCCCACAATCATTTCCAATTCAATGATACAATGTACCATCAAATACAAGGCACTGCAATGGGCACAAAAATGGCCCCAGCCTATGCTAATATATTCATGTCTGTACTAGAAGATACCTTACTAAACAACTACCATACCAAACCACTGGTATGGAAGAGATACATCGACGATGTACTGTGTATATGGCCAGGTAACGAAGATGACTTGAAACTATTCATAGACTACCTCAACCAATCTCACCCCACAATCAAATTCACATACGAACACTCTAAAACCAGCATAAATTTCCTAGACCTGACCATTTACAAAGGTACAAGACACAACTCTACATCAGTACTAGATATTAAACCATATTTTAAAAAAACTAACAAATTCCAATACCTACATTATACCTCAGCCCACCCTAGCCGCACCTTCTCTAGCATAATTAAGGGAGAACTTACCAGACTATTGAGAGGTTGCTCAGATAAGCATGAGTACTCAAAGATTGTAGACAAAATGAAGTCAGCCTTTATTGATAGAGGATACCCATCCAGATTAGTCCACAAAGTATGTCTCTCACTCCCCTTCCAAGAAAGAGACCGCATACTACAGGGTAAAGAAAGCACAACATGTCCGTACGATACCTTTTTCGTAATTGAATATACGCCTGACCTAGACTTAAATGCCATCAAGGAAGTACTTAAACCAGACAATGACACCACAGACCTCATACCAAAACCATGCTTGAGCCTGAAAAAAACTAGGACGCTAAGAAATAAGTTAGTCAGAGCCAAACTCAAGAACTGCATTGACCCCCCCACATCAGATACACAGATTATCATACCTATCACACCAAACCTAGACGGACATTCAGCTGGTTGCGCCATTCCAGGCTGCAAATGCTGTGCTGTCATGTCTAGAAAAGTCAGAATCACCTCTACTCACAATTACAAATCATTCTTCATTTCCAAACATACTAACTGTTCTACCAAAAATGTAATATACCTTTTGGAATGCACCAAGTGTACCAAAGGAAATCAATATGTAGGCCAAACTAGCAGGCAACTATCTCAGAGAATAGCTGGCCACAGAGCAGCCAGCAGAATCAAGACTAATTTACCTATTTATAAACACTTTGCAAACCTACCTGACCACTCCTTCCACAGAGACATCAAAGTCACCATACTAGAGAAGACCTGTGACACTCAGCTAGATGCCAGGGAGAAACACTGGATAAATACACTAGAAACTGTGTTCCCCAAAGGCCTAAACAGCAGATATGAAGAGTAAAAGCCACTACAAACACTAATCATCAATTTACCGACACACCCGCGAAGCCACACCCCCCAGACGGCAAAGGAAATAATAACTTACCACAACCTCGGAGAATCAATCCAAAGATCGACGAAAAGAACTACATCATCTCTCACCTTGAACTACCAATCAAATCAAACTCGCTCACTATTTAAAGTCACCACCACGTGTTTTATATCATTTCACCCTTGAGAAAGGCTCATAAGAGGCCGAAACGTTGGGCAATAATTTTATATTATTACTAAAGTAGTTAAGAGAGATGAATACCCGAAAGGGAAAACAGTATAGCCAGCCTGCTGGCAGAAGCGTAGCGCCAGTTAGGGGGAAGGACAGAGACCAGAGAAAGACTGATCACTCCAGTAGCCCTGCCCAACCCCCAGCCCCAGCTCTAGCCACGACTACAACTGGTGCCAAGACCTTAGAGTCCGCTATAGAGAAGATAACCGGATTAAGAATTCAACAGGAACATAACTATACAACAGAAGAAGAAGACCAGCTATTAGAAACCAATGAAGATGCCCCTATTCAAATGGAAACAAACAATCAGGAGAAGAAGAGCTTACTAGCTTGGCGTCAAGCATACAAGAAGATCAGATGCAATCTGAATCGGGTTAACAGCCACCAAGAGTTCATAGAAGCATGCATGGTGAACCGCAAGGTACCTAGAGGACTCCAAGTCAAAGTCCAGTGCAATGCTCTTCTAGCAGACCTGTCAGATGTTAAATCAAAGTTCCAACACACTAAAGGAACTGCAGAGAAAGACTTCACAGAAGCACTGAAGATACATTACGATAAAATCAAAGAACAACTGGAGAGAGACTTGATTGATATCGAATTCCACATGGCAAGAGAACTGAGAGAAGCATCAGAAGATGAAAGGAAGACTCATGAGATAATGATGACCAAAACGAGAGAGAACGTGGACAAATTGGAAAGGAGACTGGATGAAACCAAGAAGAGGAAGCTGGAGATGCTATCTAATCCACCAGAGAAAAGACCAAGGGAAGAACGTAAGCAATATTATGCAGAAACAGATAAACGTCCCAATAAGCAAGACAGACCACAACAACCTAGATATAACAAGAGCCAACAATACAGGCAGACTGGTTACAAACAGAGACCCAATAAAACTAGAGAACAAGCCACACCATACCAACCAACCACACCGTACCAACCAACCACATCGTACCAGCCAACCACACCATCACCATACCAGCCCACCCAGGCCAAGCAAAATGACAATACAGAGCTATCCTCCATAGCTCACTTGCTCAAAGAACTGATAGAGCAAGGAAGAACACTGCAACAGCCACCACAGCTGTTGCAACAACCTCCCTGTGCTGTGGGACTGCAGCCCCCCATGCTGCCAGCTCCTTCAGTTAGGGTACTGCCTGGGCAGCCACCACAGCTGTCTGGACAGTACCAACAGGGTTTTCGCAGATGAGACAAGCAGCCACTCCTGCAGTCACGAGCCTCCCACGGACAAGAACAGAAATGGAACTGGACCATGTCATAACTAAACACAATTTACTTGTATCACACACACATAGTCGGTACTATAATCATCCCATAATAAATTTTAATAATGAATTTACACAACTTTATGATAGTGATTACAATTCGAACAAGTTACAAAACAATAAACATGACAACAACAGTAGAAGTAAGCAACAACAAAGAACTACATTCAGACACAGAATCAACATACAAAGAAACACTCCACACAAAAAGAGTAAATTCAGACGTTCACTAAACATATTCACCAACAATGTCCTAGACCAAAGTAAATACATTACAAATCTGTCATCAACACAACTGACAAAACAACAAAACAAAGTACTCAGCCTAGGACTAGGCTTCATCCAGACTGGTAGACTTGACAGAAACAACCTGGAAAAAGCATATTCAAGATTTGAAAGATCAAATAGAATAAAACACTACTTTAAAGACCAACCTGAAACAATAAAACACCCCTTTAAGAAGAAAAGTACTTGGGTCCCCCCAAAAGCTTCGACAGAAATCGAGCAATACCTACAAACAATCAAAGACACAATAAATGACTTGTCACCTAAGACTACATTCCCCAACTTGTCACAACCAGAAAGACAAGCAATAAATGAACTCTATAATAATGAAAACCTTATAATTAAGAGTGCCGACAAAGGCTCGGGAATAGTGGTAGAAGACAGATCTAAATACATTGAGGCAGGTATAGCACACCTAAGTGACAACACTATCTATGAGAAAATTGACTCTGACCCTACACTACCCCTAGGTGAAGCTATAAATAACTTTGTAAAAAACATGCATAAGAAAGGAATTATAGACAACATTACCAAAGAATTTCTATTATTCCCACCTGACCTACCACCTAGAACACAGCAATTGTACTTTCTCAAAAAAATTCACAAAGATCCTATATCAGAAAGACCCATAGTTAGTGGCTGTGGTGGCCCCACTGAGAAAATATCTCAATTCATAGACCAACAATTACAACCCTTCGTCCCTAAGATCAAATCCTACATCAAAGACAGTGGACACATAATACAAATACTGGAACAACTTAAAGTCCCATCTGACTGTATCCTAGCCACTATTGACGTAAAGTCACTATACCTAAATATACCACACAAAGATGGCATCCAAGCAGTAACAACCACTCTATACAATAAGAATACTGAACCAGACGACGTCACCATTCCCCCAGGTACCATGAAAGACCTATTAGACATAGTCTTATCCCACAATCATTTCCAATTCAATGATACAATGTACCATCAAATACAAGGCACTGCAATGGGCACAAAAATGGCCCCAGCCTATGCTAATATATTCATGTCTGTACTAGAAGATACCTTACTAAACAACTACCATACCAAACCACTGGTATGGAAGAGATACATCGACGATGTACTGTGTATATGGCCAGGTAACGAAGATGACTTGAAACTATTCATAGACTACCTCAACCAATCTCACCCCACAATCAAATTCACATACGAACACTCTAAAACCAGCATAAATTTCCTAGACCTGACCATTTACAAAGGTACAAGACACAACTCTACATCAGTACTAGATATTAAACCATATTTTAAAAAAACTAACAAATTCCAATACCTACATTATACCTCAGCCCACCCTAGCCGCACCTTCTCTAGCATAATTAAGGGAGAACTTACCAGACTATTGAGAGGTTGCTCAGATAAGCATGAGTACTCAAAGATTGTAGACAAAATGAAGTCAGCCTTTATTGATAGAGGATACCCATCCAGATTAGTCCACAAAGTATGTCTCTCACTCCCCTTCCAAGAAAGAGACCGCATACTACAGGGTAAAGAAAGCACAACATGTCCGTACGATACCTTTTTCGTAATTGAATATACGCCTGACCTAGACTTAAATGCCATCAAGGAAGTACTTAAACCAGACAATGACACCACAGACCTCATACCAAAACCATGCTTGAGCCTGAAAAAAACTAGGACGCTAAGAAATAAGTTAGTCAGAGCCAAACTCAAGAACTGCATTGACCCCCCCACATCAGATACACAGATTATCATACCTATCACACCAAACCTAGACGGACATTCAGCTGGTTGCGCCATTCCAGGCTGCAAATGCTGTGCTGTCATGTCTAGAAAAGTCAGAATCACCTCTACTCACAATTACAAATCATTCTTCATTTCCAAACATACTAACTGTTCTACCAAAAATGTAATATACCTTTTGGAATGCACCAAGTGTACCAAAGGAAATCAATATGTAGGCCAAACTAGCAGGCAACTATCTCAGAGAATAGCTGGCCACAGAGCAGCCAGCAGAATCAAGACTAATTTACCTATTTATAAACACTTTGCAAACCTACCTGACCACTCCTTCCACAGAGACATCAAAGTCACCATACTAGAGAAGACCTGTGACACTCAGCTAGATGCCAGGGAGAAACACTGGATAAATACACTAGAAACTGTGTTCCCCAAAGGCCTAAACAGCAGATATGAAGAGTAAAAGCCACTACAAACACTAATCATCAATTTACCGACACACCCGCGAAGCCACACCCCCCAGACGGCAAAGGAAATAATAACTTACCACAACCTCGGAGAATCAATCCAAAGATCGACGAAAAGAACTACATCATCTCTCACCTTGAACTACCAATCAAATCAAACTCGCTCACTATTTAAAGTCACCACCACGTGTTTTATATCATTTCACCCTTGAGAAAGGCTCATAAGAGGCCGAAACGTTGGGCAATAATTTTATATTATTACTAAAGTAGTTAAGAGAGATGAATACCCGAAAGGGAAAACAGTATAGCCAGCCTGCTGGCAGAAGCGTAGCGCCAGTTAGGGGGAAGGACAGAGACCAGAGAAAGACTGATCACTCCAGTAGCCCTGCCCAACCCCCAGCCCCAGCTCTAGCCCTAGCCCTAGCCCTAGCCCTTAGACATCGTACGTACGCTCAGTTTAGTTCACACACTCACATATATAGTAAACATAATTAGGACACACCCATTCTACATTTCACACCTTTGCTCGCTCTAAATTTAGGCCATTTACATAAGCCCAGTTAAGTCTACAAGCCCACACAGTAAATACAGTGTATATACACCCAATTCACACCTATGCTCACTCCCTATACGGACCACACACACATGCTCATAAGCAACTACTCTACTATACAGACTGTACACATAAGGAAACCACTCCCACTTCACACCCCAGACCACTCCCTCACCCATCTAACACACCCTAACGACCAAGACTTTGAACCGGTGCTGACCATTTACCCAACCCTTATCACTTCTTTCTTCCTAGTCCCTAACCCTATCCCTAACCCTAACCCTAACCCTACCCCTAACCCTAACCCTAACCCTAACCCTACCCCTAACCCTAACCCTAACCCTAGCCACAGTCAGCCCGCCACTCAGAGATGTCGTATATAAACCACTCAGCCACCCTCCTTAAATACAGAAAAACCATTAAAAGACTGCAACATAACCACCAAGCAGCAAAAACCCACATACACTATTTAAATGAATGTCAAACCCACCAATTAACACCCCCAGGTTTAAGATCTCGCATCCCTTGTGTACCCCTAGCAGCGCATAATACCTCTGTTCGACAGGACTTTGACAAAATACAGAGAGACATGGAAACCCAATTAATATCAGCCCTCAACACACATTACCACACTATTAGAGACTCCACCGGACAACAACTAGAAATAACTACACAACAAATGCGTGACACTGTCACCCAATCAGACCCAACCACCATCAGCTACCACATAAATATTCTAAATGCCACATACAGAAACATCAAGTTGGCCATTGAAACACACCAGCGCACAACAGAAGACAAACTAGACAGACTCTATTACAACAAATACAAAACAAGACGGCCACGCCGCATTGACATGACAAACCACACCCCTAGGAACCCACCCCAACCACGCCTCCAGCTACCCAACACTTACCTACCACTCAGAAGACCTAATACTAAAACACCACCCCCACCTAGGACCAACCCACCACCCTATACCAACAGACCACTCCCACCACCTAATACTCCACTCCTACCACCCAACACTAACCCACCACCCCCACCTCCCAACACCAATAGACCACTCCTACCCCCTAGGTCTTATGTACCACTCCAGCCACCCGTTACTAACAGACCACCCCTACCACCTAACACTTATGTACCACTCCCACCACCCCCACTTCCTAATACCAATAGACCACTCCCACCTCCCAGGCCATATGTACCACTCCCACCTCCCAGGCCACATGTACCACTCCAGCCACGGATTACCAATAGACCACCCCTACCACCTAATACTTATGTACCACTCCCACCACCCCCATCACCTAACACCAAATTACCACTCCTACCACTCCCATCACCTAATACCAACAGACCACCCCTACCCCATATGACTTATGTACCACCCCAGCGACCCAATACTAACAGAACACCCCTACCACCTAAGACTTATGGACCACTCCCACCACCCCCACCAAGTAATACCAACCCACCACCCCCCCCACCACCTAATACCAACCCACCACCCCCACCACCCAATACCAACCCACCACCCCCACCACCTAATACCAACCCACCACCTAATACCATCCCTCCACCCCCACCACATAATACCAACCCACCACCACCACTACCCAATACTAACCCACCACTCCCACCACCCAACACCAACCCACCACCCAACAATAACCTACCACTCCCACTGCCGAACACCAACCTACCCCCAGGCTTCCACCTACCATTGAAGCCACCCCCAACAAACCCACCCTTCCCAACTGCCAACAAGGGCCTAATACCCCACCCACCTCCCCCCACTACTAAGCCCAGCAAGGCATTGCGAACCCAAACACTACCTACCACACCCAACCCAACCCACCCTCTACCTACTACCAAGGGTGCATACCCAAAACGTAGGATAAGATCTGACCGCCCACTACTCACAACAAGACAATACATACTAAGACCAACAACTAAATCAAACCGTCAGCTGCCCTCAACCACCAAACCACGACTAGTAACTACACCATCCAACCCATCATCTGCATCTACCTCAACCGGCCCACCACCCACTACCTCAACCCGCCCACCACCTACAACTACCCCAACCAGCCCACCGGACACAACTATCCCAACCCACCCACCACCTGCAAGCTGCCCGCCACCTAATACCATCCCAAGCTGTCCGCCACCCACAACTACCTCAAGCCGTCCACCACCTACAACTGCCCCAAGCTACCCACCACCCATAACTACCCCAGCCAACGTATTACCCACATCCTCACCGACCCACAGTCAGACCACTGAGATCAACTCACCACCCGCCCCAACCCAACTGGAAACTGCTAACTCCACCACAAGCCCTGCCCACCAACTGCCCACCGTCATCACCATTGACCAGCCCCCTATTAACCACAGCACACCAATCCACCAGTCGACACCAGTCAACATCAGAGAAATCATCAACTACACCTACAACAAACCTCAGGACACCACCCCCACCTTACCTGCCCCCTCCCTAATGGAATCAATCAACTTCTTCACACCCTCGGGTCCCCACCCACCTTCAGACACATCCCCACCCAGCCCAGCTCCAACCCCAACCTCGCCTCAACTCCAAACTTCGCCCCAACTCCAAACCACACCTACAACTCCCATCCTCTCCCAACACTCCTCATCCTCCATATCTGCCACGTTCTCGTCTCCCAGCCCCCAGAAAAGTATACCCACACCCACCACTGGTAACTCCTCCCACCAAATACAGCCACCCCTACAAACCCAATCGACACCCAACATCTCCCGCCATGCACGCCAGTCTATTACCACAGCCCCTAACTACTCGCCAGCGGACTATGACCCACTAGGACGTCCAATATCCCCCAACCAATCAAGACTACAGAACTTCCTACGCACTGCCAACTATGCCTCTACCCACACGATCCTCTCACCCCCAAGCAGACCACGCCGTCAAGCCACCCACCCCTACCAAACTAGACTACGCTCGAGAAATTTTCGCCAACAGTGAGCACCCCAGCTCACATACACAACCTATCAAGCAAACCCCTTACCCAATCACACATAAACCTCCTGGACCTAGGCCTCAACTTCACACCCTCCCCGGACCCTAAAGCAGACACACGCCTCAACCTACACTGGACAGACTACATCAACATTTGCCGGAAAAAATACCCTCGCATCACCACGGAAAACAACAAACCATACACACTACGTAACAAGTTCCACTTCCTACATAGAAAACTAGCCAAAAGCACCATTCCCCCGCCCTGCCCCCTCCCAGTAGAAGATACACTAGAAGCCCTGGAACGCCGCCTACTTAGCCTACACCCACATCAATATAGAAGAAACCTCACACGCGACCAACACACAGCCCTCAAAGACCTCATACAGGACCCCACCATCACCATAAAGCCCGCAGACAAAGGCTCAGGAATCACCATAGTTGACACCTCACAATACATAACAGAAGCACTCGAGCACCTACAAGATACTTCCACATACGAACCCATCCCTTCGGACTACTCCAAACACCTCTCCATCACCATCAACCGCCTCCTCAAGCAAACCCTTATCAATAAAAACATCTCATCCTACATGTATCAAGCCATGCGAACCAACCCGGACAACACACGTACACAGCTAATTTACTTCCTACGCAAAATACACAAGACCCCCCATAGCCTACGCCCCATAGTATCCGGTGTCAACGGCCCGACGGAATCCATCTCTGCCTTCATCGATATGATACTCAGGAAACACATCCCACACTGCACACACGTCATAGAAAACTCCACCCAAGTAATTAACGAAATAGAACACACCCCCCTGAAATCCACAGCCCTACTCTGCACCCTAGACGTCAAGTCCCTCTACATGCGCATCCCCCAAGACGAAGGCATCCAACTAGTACTAGACAGAATCTACTCCTCCCCATCCCCTCCCAAGTACCCAAGACACTTCATACACCAACTACTCAAGCACATACTCCACGACAACATCTTCTCCTTCACAGACCGACTCTACAGACAGAAGTGCGGCATAGCGATGGGCACAAGGTGTGCCCCGAACTTTGCCAACATCTTCATGGCCTGCCTGGAAGAAGACATCCTCGCCAACCGACAAACACACAACCTCCCATCCCCCTCTACTTGGCTACGCTACATTGACGACATCCTCCTCTTCTGGGAACACGACCGAACCAGCCTGGAACACTTCATCACACACCTCAACACAATACACCCGACCATCAAATTCACGGCAGAAATCAACAACATCACCATACCCTTCCTCGACATCCAGATCCACAAAGCCCAAAGATTCCGCACCTGCAACATCCTAGACATCGCGCCATACTGTAAACCCTGCCATAGCCACACCTACCTCCACTACACTTCCTGCCACCCACGCCACATATTCAGAGGAATTGTAATAGGAGAAGCCAAACGCACCATCAGAAACTCAAGCGACATAGATACGTACACCAGACACATCACAGAACTCATCTCACACTTCACACACCGAGGCTACCCCAAGCACTTCCTCAAGAAAGCCCTTTCCGAAGTCCACTATACATCCCGCCAACAACTCCTAACCTACACGAGACCCAAGACCCATACCGTACGCCCAGAAATCACCAGACTTAAAGTCCCATTCCACCCAGGCATCAAGACTTCCCACATCCTTACAGCCCTACGCACAGAAGACCTACCATTCATCCCTTCGATATGTAACGTTCCAAGACCCACCCTCTCCAAGAAACTTGTACGAGCAGCCACCCCTTACCCACCAGCGAACTAATCACTTATTATGTTTTCAATTTTAACGCACATGTCCCATTTATACCACACTCACACCTCTGTACCACCCCTAACACTCACTTATGTACCAGAACTAATTAAAACTTCACTCAGACTTAATGATATTCATACACACCACCTCAACCACTGCACTCTTTTACCTAGTCACTCACATATAATTAACACCACTTCCATGTCTCTCATCGTTCCCTGATGAAGGCACCCCTAGCCGAAACTGTTGGAATAAAAAAAAAAAAATTTTGAAAAAAAGTCTATTTGAATATTGTTACTATTTGCGCCTGCGACCACATCAACGCCCACCTACTCCAGCCACGCCTCCGGAACTACTCCACAGCAAGACCCTGACGCCACTCCCACAGAAGTCAATCCCACCCAACACCACCAGAAGCCACTCCCACTCCGCCAGAAGCCACTCCCACCCTACTCCACCAAAAGCCACTCCCACCCAACTCAGCCAGAAGCCACTCCCACCCTACTCCGCTAGAAGCCACTCCCACCCTACTCCGTTAGAAGCCACCACAACCCTACTCCGCCAGAAACCACTCCCACCCCACTACGCCAGAAGCCACTCCCACCCTACCCCGCCAGAAACCACCCCGCCCCACCCAGCCAGAAGCCACTCCCACCAGACTCGGCCAGAGACCACTCCCACCCTACCCGTCCAGAAACCACCTCCAGACTGCTACGCAGCAAGTTAAATTACACCCACCTAATTACCCTACGCTCAGTTTAAATTTAGACATCGTACGTACGCTCAGTTTAGTTCACACACTCACATATATAGTAAACATAATTAGGACACACCCATTCTACATTTCACACCTTTGCTCGCTCTAAATTTAGGCCATTTACATAAGCCCAGTTAAGTCTACAAGCCCACACAGTAAATACAGTGTATATACACCCAATTCACACCTATGCTCACTCCCTATACGGACCACACACACATGCTCATAAGCAACTACTCTACTATACAGACTGTACACATAAGGAAACCACTCCCACTTCACACCCCAGACCACTCCCTCACCCATCTAACACACCCTAACGACCAAGACTTTGAACCGGTGCTGACCATTTACCCAACCCTTATCACTTCTTTCTTCCTAGTCCCTAGCCCTATCCCTAACCCTAACCCTAACCCTACCCCTAACCCTAACCCTAACCCTAACCCTACCCCTAACCCTAACCCTAACCCTAGCCCTAGCCCTAGCCCTAGCCCTAGCCCTAGCCCTAGCCCTAGCCCTAGCCCTAGCCCTAGCCCTAGCCCTAGCCCTAGCCCTAGCCCTAGCCCCCCCCTAAATCTAACACACCTATCACCATCCCAGTCACAGCAGAACTCAAAGGCCAATCGGCCGGGTGCAACAATGCTGGATGTAAATGCTGTCCACTAATGTCCAGAAAACAAAGAATTCACTCTAGCTACAACAACAGAAGCTTTTCCACACCTACCTATACAAACTGCAACACTAGGAATGTAGTATACCTCATAGAATGTACAAAGTGCACTAAAAGAAACCAATATGTAGGACAAACTCAAAGATGCATGAACATTAGACTAGGAGGACACAGAGCAGCTTCTAAAACTAAACCTAACCTACCTATATACAAGCATTTCCTAACCCTCCCCAACCACAACTTAGAAAAAGACATTAAAATTACTATCCTAGAAAAAACTACCACAGATCAACTCACCACAAGAGAAAGTCACTGGATATCCACCATGGAGACTGTGTACCCCAAAGGACTCAACAGCAGATTTGAATAGAAGGCTCCATTCCTTCTTCCTAAGGTAAATACATCAATGTCTAACACCTACTGTGCTCTATTATTACAGCTGAAATTAAAAAAACGCCTGACGACCCTTACCCTCCGAGGGAATTTAGCAAGGAGCCCTGCCCAATATATTGAAGCTGCAAGCCAGCCACTCCCACTAATCTCCGTGCAAGCAATGGACCCGATACCTGCGCAAAGAAACTCAATTAACACCTCTGACTCGCCAATCAGAACGCTTTCAATGCTCTTTATATCACCATACCTCGTGCATTCACTTCTCATTTTTCATTTGTAACCCTGAAGAAGGCGCATCAGTCGCTGAAACGTTGGTTTTCAATTATAATAAGAAATGCTTCAAACGAAAGCGAGTCAGATGGTAACTAGAAGTAAGATTAGTTATTTAAATGCTATTCCAGGCGTGGAGCTGCCAAAATCTAAAGGCCCTGCCCTGCCCCAGCCCATAGCCCCAGCCCCAACCCTAGCCCTAGCCCTAGCCCTAGCCCTAGCCCTAGCCCTAGCCCTAGCCCTAGCCCTAGCCCTAGCCCTAGCCCTAGCCCTAGCCCTAGCCCTAGCCCTAGCCCTTAGCCCTAGCCCTAGCCCTAGCCCTGGAGATGACTGGATCCATAAATGAAGTTGCTGTGAAGAAGGTAACTTTTTTTTAAATTCTATGGAGAACCGATGTTGTTTTTTTTGCCGAGGAAGAAATAAACGCAACTGCTGTGAGGTACTGTCGAAGCAGTCCTGGCTGAAAGCTATTTTAGATGCTTCTCCAATGCATTGGGCACCTGTGTATGCAATCTGAAGGTTCTAGCTATAAAGTAACTATTTTTAAAAATTCGGAGAAGTCAATCGGTCTTCACCCGCTTCGAAGCGGAATCCAGAACGAAAGGGTTAATAACTACTTATGTCCTCGAAGGGTAGTAGGAAGTGGACCAACTATGTCCATAGCCATTATATTAAAATGTTCATTAACTACAGGAAGAGGAACTAGAGGAGTACGTGAATTAGTGTTTGGGCTAGCCTTCTGACACCCCTCACAAGACCTACAGTGGTCGTTCACGTCCTTCCTCATACCAGGCCAGGTAAAGTATGGCACCAACCTAGCGTCACCATAAACTTAGCAAGCTTAGCAAGAATAGCCTTAGCGTCTCCATCATCGTCTTCATCGGAACTTTCAGATTCAGAAGTGGACTCGGCATCAGAACCACCCTCCTCATCAACCGCATCGACGATAGGTACAGGGTCATCAACGGCAACCCACGGATTATGTATGGAGGTGTCATCACTAACCACAGGGTCAACGGCGGCGGAAGAACCAGTCTCAACAGCTCCAGGCAAGTCAGCGTCTCTCTCAAGAGAAGTTGAAGACGCTTTCTCAGTCTTCTTCTCCTTCTTCTTCCTGCCAGGCATTCTGAGGGAAAGAGAAAACTACCAAAAACTAATGGGGGAAAAAATACGAACAATAATGTCAAAAAAAATACAAACTATCTATAAGATCACAAGATCAAGCAACCAGGAGAAATCTTTCACAAAGCTACTATGGGTTAGCAACGCAACTAAAAAAAACTGCGCGGCGACCAACGTACCAAGGCAAAGGCACTCGAAAGCAAGGATAGCTACAGAAGAATCGGACAGCCACGTAAGCGACTATCCCACCGCTGCCACCAAATGTTGTGGCGGTCCTGTGTTATAGGAGGCACAACTACCTACGGACAAAGCAATTAGGCTTCTAAACCTAGATCGCGCTCCGCAATGAGGATCCAGCACGCCCTGACTACTATATAACAGGTTGGTGTTTAAGTTTTATCAACACATGGAGAATCCCAACAAAAAGAATGAAATGAAGGTTTATATATGACACAAAAAGGAAATGACGTAATTGTTCTAGAAGTCCGTATTTCAGCATACACGTGGAAATGGCGATCTGGTAAGGTTTAGTTGCAGTATTCGGAAAAGGTCGACACACCTAAAAAGTATATTAATGGAATGACTAATTAGTACCATGCTAACAAAACTGAATAATAATAATAATAATGATTATGTGATGGTGGGGAGATCCACAACAACATGTATTCATTTTGCAGCTGTAATATTTGCAGCTGTACCTAATAATTGGAGCTGTTACTTTTATTGGTTACTATAATATGCATCTTTTCAGCTGAGGAAAGAATTTTCTTGGGTTACTGAAGACAGTACTGTTTCTAAAGCAAAAGCAGAATGAAATGGGAGAAAAAATTAACTGATTATGCAGAGATGGAAACAAATAATGGCAAAATACTAAGTGAAAACTTATTAGGTATGTAGTTTTTCAATTCTCTTATAATATAATATGTCAGTTATAATAATATGTGACAGTGCCTCTTTTCCGTAAAAAAATGAAAAATGAGTTATTCATACCACTTTGTAGAGCACTTCTTATGGAGTATTTTGATATCAAGTTTATAGGCAGGCGCTCCTTGGTTCACTAAATATACGAGCGGCAATCTGACCATTTTGAGCACAGTTATTTCGAGAAAACTGCAATTAAAACTTCTTATTCAATTTCTCGCGGAGTTAACGTTGAATTCCGTAATCTAACCGGAAGTCCGCGTTACGGGTTACGTAAGACTGTTACTTATGCTTGGAAAATGGTGGCGATCAGCAGCTGAACGGCAGTAAGTTATAGTTGGGGCCTCCTACTTCATTGATGGGGGAGGCCTTACTCAGTTTAGACCCTACATTGTGTAAGAGTACTAGACAGGTATGTCTTTAAATAGCACTGGATGCGTATAGACATAATTTTGCAGGCCGTTTTGTTCTTTTTTTTTTTTTTTTTTTTTCTTTCTGTTTCCAACAGTTTGATAGTTACAGTAAGTCATTGATACAGTCACTCTTTTAGTAATGATCAACTAGCTTGGTTTGTTAGTTCCCTGGCTAGCTAAGTTTAGGATTATATTTGTCTTGCAGCCAGCTTGTTGCCAGTTTTGGAACAAATGAACAATACGAATCTTTTTAAATCAATGAACAAAAATGATGGACTTTCAAAATGTGTTGCCTTCTCTTGTTGTAGTGTGACAGAAGTCCTCATCATCACCGAAACCTTTGTCCAGTCAGAGACTTGCTGATTCTTCTATTGTCTTCACAAAAGTAGTCCCAGGAGTCTCCAGGTCTGCAGGCTCCAACTACAAGACTCCATAAATAGCAACATCAACCTATATAGCTTGATTATTCACATTTACTATTTCTATTCTGTTGCTGCAATGCTAACAAAAACTTATAAGAATATTTACCCGCGATTATCGGAGGTAGGGGTAATTTGTTGCTAGGCAACAAATTGAATTCGCCCACGATTTTCAATTACTCGCGGGTTGGATTTCCGTGCACGCACGGAAGGTCAAAATAGAGAGTAAAAGGTGACTGTGTTTAAACGGGGCGCTCGGACCTTTAACAACGGTTTCAGCCACTCAAATTTGGTGTCAGTGTAGCTAAAGGGTAGGAGATACCTGTGGGCCAATAAAAAGAAAACCAAAAAAAAATTTTTTGTCGGTGTTTGGGCTCTACTGTACATTTTTGATGTTACGTAAAAGGTCCCTTTTCCTAGGCACTGTCACATATATACAAGGTATAAGTTGCTCTACTAGAAGAGCTGTAATAGTCCTGGAACATTTTCTTCTACCTCTGGCTACGAAGAATAAAAAAAAAATTCATTATTGTGAAAGTGTAAGTTACAATTTATGAAATGTAATGTACAGTGCTTCCAACTTAAAGAGTGGATTTTTTGAAACTACTGTATAGACCCTCACTACAGTCATTTAACATACACATACCTTTTCTTCATCATCCCAATAATGTTTACAATAGTAAAACTGCCTGTTTAGAGAATGGAAAACGGAGAACTGAACTTTTCTCATTCACTCTAATACATTTTACGCCATTTTTTTTGACGTCAAGATTTTGCGGTAGTTCGTCATTAAACGTAACTAGTTAACGAGCTAAGGTCGAACGGTTATTTCCCCCGAGCGGTAAGATGGGACTTTCCCTAACTGCAATCGGCTGTATGGATTCTCATCGTTCTACTAGCAGCAGTAAACGAAGTCGAAATCAGTCACAGAATTGTTGGCTGGTATTTTCAAGAGCTGAAGAAAAGCTGAAGGAGTTTAATACTCCCAAGGCTCCCAGCATTCGGTATTCTGACAACATCAGGGCGATGCAGTTGGAGTCCTACGGGTTATGTAGCTCCAGACGTAAGCTAAAACGCTGGCCGCGATAGGCAGTAACGCCGTAAAACTTGATACCTGCTAGGGCCTGAGATACAACCGTAGCTAAATCAGCCATACCCGTGCAACAATTAGCGGTAAACTGGCGCCCTTGCACAAATACGCATGCGCTGTTTTGTGACGTCGCGTTTACGTGTACTATAAGCCCACAATCCGCTGTAAACGTCATCATTTGATGACCCTTACCGTGCATAATTTTTTTTTGGTGAAAAACAGCCACAACTCACTTAATTTTCAAGGTACATATAGCTACCAAAGTTATACATAATAATTTTAAGGCAATTTTACATCATGTATCAAAATTTTAGAGATATAACTCAATAAATTCAAAAATCCTGGCTTAACCCTCTCGTTCCCGAATTGTTTGGACGCGCGCGGAAAAATCTAATCTTCTACCGCGGAATAGTGCATTACCGTTTTATTTTTTTAACTCGATGCTGGCTGGGAAAACCCCATAGCAACCATATATCACTAAATAGACCAAGAGTTTGGGATTCCCCTCATTTTTTGATTGAGAAAATTGAATAATATTTAGGCCCTCTACTATTACTTAAAAAAAAAAATTTTTTCCCAAAAAATTCTACTTTTCCCATCAATAAAAATATTAAAAAAATAGAAATAATATTGTTTGATGTACTTTATACCAATATTATATTAGTTCAACAATAAAATATGTTGTTTGCTGTGTTTGGTGCTGATTGTGATCATGTAGGAGACATCTATGAGTGTCCACAAGGAACATATGCCATCGGACATCGGAGCTCCACTACAAAACAATTTCATATACACAAAAACACAAACAACAAAGATATTTGTAATACAAACAACAAATTATTCATGATCCTATATAATTGCAACTTTATGATGTATTGTATGCGGTTTCATACAGGATTTTTGTTTGGGAGGGAGGGGGGGTGGGGCTCCGAGTGTATTTCGCCAGGTCCGGCATCTCCTTCATCAATGGAAGACTCTGCTCCTGTTGCCTCATCTGCGTCCTCTTCACAATCCCTCTTCACAATCGAGTCGGTGACTGCATACACATCTGGTAAAAAAAAATTAAATTTTTTTGAAAATTTGAAATTGTTCAACAAACCACAACCCACTTTCAAATTTCAAAACTCAATGAAATATATATATATTATAGCTAAACAGCTTTCTCTATCTCAATATAGATCCTTTCCACAACAGAAGCTTGCTAGTTTTCAAGAGAAAGACAAGAGAAAGACAAGCTTACATCGATCATCTTCTTGACTTCCATTGTCAGTGTCAGAGTTGACGGGGTCTGGTCCCCAACCCTGATACAGGGCCTCCTATAGCCCTAGATGTCGTCTCCCTCTTCTCCGCTTGATCCTGAGTCGCTAGAGTTAGTATCAAGCAAGTCTAAAACTTCCACAGCACTGTAACTGGTAGACGCCATCTTTCCAAATTGACTTTGAAAAAAAAATTTTTTTTGCATAGTTACCTGGATCACACGACACGCTCACTTTTTTCCTATGATGTAATAAGCATTACCTAAGACTGTACGTAATGGGGAGGCCCCCAGTTGAACTGGCGATTTTATAAAAAAAAAGAAGACAGTAAGTCAAACCGCAAAGTCTTGGTCGGCAAAGAAGCGGTTGTTTCAATGTGTTACGGAAGGCTACTGGGCTCAAGCAATTTTTCGCTGCTTCTACAAAGCTCTGGAGATGACTGGATCCATAAATGGAGCTGCTGTGAAGAAGGTAACATTTTAAAAAATTCGACAAAGAACCGATGTTTTTTTTTTTTGCCGAGGAAGAAATAAACACAACTGCTGTGAGGTACTGTCGAAGCAGCCCTGGCTGAAAGCTATTTTAGATGCTTCTCCAACGTATTGGGCACCTGTGTATGCAATCTGAAGGTTCTAGCTATAAAGTAAAATTCGGAGAAGCCAACCGGTCTTCACCCGCTTCAAAGCGGGATTAGGAACGAAAGGTTTAAACACTTTTTTTCTTAAAATTTTAAATATTTCGAGATTCAAATTTCGTGAGCCCACAAAATTAGGCTCATATGAAACTTCAGGTATTAAAGTATCAGTATACCAAGTTATAGAGATAAGGACAAATAATTTCTCTTTTTTCAGCTTAAACACTTCCAAATTCACTGTCTTGAAGCTCCCAGTTCCATCACCTATTACCACAAAAATAACCACAAACCCACAAAATTGTTTTGTCTGTATGTTAATATGACATTAATGTATAATAATACAAATTTTTAGCTTTCTATTACACATACTTGAGAAATTATAGCAGAATTAGCAACCTTAACCAAAAAGCTAAAAAATCCACTCTTTAAGCTGGAAGCACTGTAGGTAAATGGTATTACTTCAAAAGGTCATACCTTCTGATTAAAAACAGATATGTCTTTGATTCAAAGTTTATTTTACTCCTCTTAATGTAAGCTTTCATTTGATACTAAACTTGATATGTTTAAATTAAATGATTCAAAAATTACTGTAGACGCAAACAATTTGGCGCATTAAATAGCACAGGTCAAATTATGGATGTCCCTATAGCTTAAAATCATCTGTAGGGTTTTCCCTATTAGCATGCAAAATTTCATGCTTCTATCACAAAAGGCACGATCTTTTCACATATCTGCTGTACTAACAGGAGCAGAGTCTTCCAGTGATGAAGGAGAGGATACCGGACCTGAGTATTCCAATGATGAAACACGAATAGGCAGCAGGTTCCAGTGATGAAGAAGAGGAAGTGGCTCCTCCTGCTCCGAGTTATGGACATCCACGCGGTCGGAGAAGGCGGGAACCAAAGAACAAGAGTCGGGTGGATGAGGTAGGGGGAGAGTGGAAGAAAGATGACAACACACCCATTGATATTCCATAATCTTTTGTGTGAAGGACCACAGACTTTGATATTTGTGGCTGCTCCCCCCCCCCCCTACCCCTGAACATCCCAAAATTTGTAATATGTATTGTTATTGTCGTTGTCGTTGTCTGTGTTTTTGTGGTGTTGTAGTGGAGCTTCACACTCGATGTATATGTGTGTGCGTGGAGTTGAAATGTTATTCTGGCGCTTCCAGATCTAACCGGGGAGGGAACAAACTCGGGGGGGGGGGGTCTTTTCCAATCGGGGCTACTATGCCCATGTAAGTTGAATTTTATGTATGTGTGTGTGTGTACACCAGTCAATTTATATCATACGTTTATTTTTATGATCTGTATTCAACTGTATCTTCTTTTTTCTAGTGTGTGTGTGTGTGTATGTGTGTGCGTGCATTTGTGGAATGAAAGAGAGCAACCGTGGACAAACAGTATGTGGCGCTAGGGGGAGAGTGGAAGAAAGATGACAACACACCCATTGATATTCCATAATCTTTTGTGTGAAGGACCACAGACTTTGATATTTGTGGCTGCTCCCCCCCCCCTACCCCTGAACATCCCAAAATTTGTAATATGTATTGTTATTGTCGTTGTCGTTGTCTGTGTTTTTGTGGTGTTGTAGTGGAGCTTCACACTCGATGTATATGTGTGTGCGTGGAGTTGAAATGTTATTCTGGCGCTTCCAGATCTAACCGGGGAGGGAACGAACTCGGGGGGGGGGGGGTCTTTTCCAATCGGGGCTACTATGCCCATGTAAGTTGAATTTCATGTATGTGTGTGTGTGTACACCAGTCAATTTATATTATACATTTATTTTTATGATCTGTATTCACCTGTATCTTCTTTTTTCTAGTGTGTGTGTGTGTATGTGTGTGCGTGCATTTGTGGAATGAGAGAGAGCAACCGTGGACAAACAGTATGTGGCGCTTCCGTATACAACCTGGGAGGGAACTCTGGATCTTTTTGGATCGTGACTACTATGCCCATGTAAGTTGAATTTCATGTGTTGTGTGTGTGTGTACACCAGTCAATTTATGTATAATAAATTATACATTTATTTTTATGATCTGTATTCACCTGTAGCTTCTTTTTTCTTGTGTGTGTGTGTGTGTGCGTGCATTTGTGGAAAGAGAGAGAGAGCAACCATTAACAAAGAGTATGTGACGCTTCCGGATCCAACCTGAGAGAGAGCGAACTCGGGGTTTTTTTTTGTCTGTGACATCATCCATGCCGGGTACACTGTTAAAAACGGGGAGTTTATGGAACACCCCTAGGGGTGCTCCAGTGGCCAGGGCTGCAGCACACCCTTTTGGGTGTTATAAAGTCACTATTTGGGGTGTATGAGCAGCACTACCCAAAGGTGTACAGTTACACCATTTTGAGTGTTCATTTGACACTCAATTAAGTGTTCTACCTCACTTACAGAGGTGCTTTGGATACTCCCTTGCTGCTTATCATATCATTCAATAAGTGCATCCCAAGCACCCTTCAGGGTGTTCCCCATACAATCCAGAGTGTATAGTATACTAGTTGTATTCAGCAAAAAAATATATTGGTACAGCAATTTGAAATAAACATGGAATGCTGAAATAAATGGATAGCTCCAAGTATTTTCTAATAAGATATTTTTGTTTGTTGTTTCTTCATGTAGGAGGGCAGTTCTTTCTGGTATCACCAAGTTCAATATAAGCTCTTCTTCATTGGTCTCAAGATGGTCCATTGTGGTCTCCAGCAGATGTTTCCAATCAGATTTCAGTGACATCATCCTGAATAATAATAATAAAAAAATAAATAAATAAATAAAAAAAATATATATATATATAAACTAGTAACACTTCAAATATATACATAACCTTCATAATGAGCATACATGCACACACACTAACAAAATGACGGGAGGGGGGGGGGGGGAGTAGCCGTAAGGTCCTACTAAAGATGGCAATGCAGGATTAAAGCTATGGTCTTGAGAGAAAAATGTATCTGTATAACCATAGACACTATCCTTTTATGCTTAAAAGCAAAATGAAATACAAAACAGAAAAGAAAAGGGGAAAAAAGAAACAAAAAAAAAAAGCACCAGCTCATATATGAATTTATTCCTTTAATTCATAATCATGCCATTAAAATGTTTGCTCTCATATAAACGTTTCACCAAACCACTGAACTTGGGACACATTGTAATGAACACACTAACATCCACCCTTTACCAATTAATTACCATCTTGTATCCGGTGTTTCCCCAGTACTAAAAATGCAGGGTGGTTCGCCCTGTTCGAAATGCTTGTGATTAAACCTTGTACTATCATCTAGGGCTCCTATGCAGAGAACAATTCAGCAAACTCCACCCTTTGCTTATATCATTGCAAAATTATGCTTAATATCTTTTCTTGCGTGACTCCCTTCTCAAACACACTGGAAAACAATTAAATAGGAACTCTAATTTCACTAGTATGGTTGACATCTAGGTCTGTATGCGCTGAAATCAGTTTAGCAAACTCCACCTTTTGCTTGTGTCAGAGGAAAACGAACTACTCTAATAACTATTCCTCTCACATATGGAGGAAGGTCAATACTATGGCTATCATTTACTTGTTTTAATAAATTATGCCAATATTTTGCTTAATGTACGATTACACTAATTGATTATACCCTAATAAATATTGATAAACCATAAACAACACTGCTTGAAATCTGTGTAGGGAAAAACACTACATATTGATACTAACATTCACTTTTTACTGATTATTAATCACCAAAAGTGATGCATTAGAATTGCTATTATATAACTTCCACCTATTCCCCTTTACTATTCCTAATGAAACCCTTTACCAAATTGTAGCATTTGTAAATCATTTCAAGCACAAATAGTACACAATGGTCACGGGGCAAACATTCAAGTTAGAAAACTCCAGTATATAACCATTTGACTAGAACATGTCAGGAGCATCAAGCAAAAATAATTTCAACACTGGAATTTAATACTCAGAATATGGGGAGGCAATTGACGATCCTTTACCTTCTTATTGAAAGCCTATCATGCTGTCATCCAGAATAGATCATCTACCATAGCAGCATAACACTCATCTCAACTGAAAGAACAAGATAGATAAAGTAATGGTCAAAATAAATAGTGTTATGATCATGTACTACATTACATTGAATGATACCATTAGCTATTATAAGGATTGTTTGTTGCAATCGGCCGAGCAATCGGCTCACACTTTAACATTGTCTGAACAATTCTCACTTAGCTATCAGTTACATTCCTGCAGATTAATAGACTTACGCGGAAGGTCCCGCATCACCAAGCGAATGTGTAGTGGGGGAGACATTTACAAAACACACACTCGACTGACTCATCAAAGTCCCAGTAACCAAGTTCGTACACACGAGGGCAATAGAGACTCGCGGAAGTTTATATCACGTGAAAAATATCCACCCTTTTTTATGTGGGCATGTTAACTACTTTGAGGGAGCTGGATTCAATGATAGACCAAATGATATTGATGTCGTCTAATGTTGAGCAGGATTTTTTGGGAGGAAGAACTGGGAATGACTGCTGCATTATAAGTATTCAACCAAGTAAGAAAAATTAAATTAGTTTTCTTGGCAGTTAGTTGAGATAGTCTCGCGAGCCAGACCCTTTACCTACCGAGCGGTGAGGAAAGGGTCTGGTTGTGTCACCATCCATACATCGTTTCGTTGTACTGGAACGTAATTAATGTATTTAATTACTTCCTGTTAGGGTGCCGCGGTCAACTTTAAATTGTTCAGCTAAATTGATTTTTGCAGGAAATTGCTCAACAATGGCTAACTAGCATTGCTTGGTAATGAAAAGGACAGGCTAGGTTTAAGGAAGCCCAGAACACTACATTATAGCTAGAGTGAAGATTCTTAGACAGTTTGAAGTAAGACAAAATAGCTAGCTAGCTAATACCTTTCAATAAAAAAAAATATACACTTTGAGTAATGTATTTAGCCTGCTGGCAGCGTCCACTGAGAAGTAGGGAACTTGACAAACACCAAGCAAGAGCTGATACTCCGAATTTCTACAAGCTATGCTTATTCACTTAGCCGTGCATTTCTATCTACATACCTGTGGGTACTTGTTTAATTGCAATCAACCGGATGTAAACAAACCGCACCCCATAAGCTATACACGCTAAAGTATTGTTCCCCATGGATCGTGGGGAATGGAACGAAACGATGTATGGCAGGTGACCAGACCCTTTCCTTCACCGCGCGCTCGGTAACGCGGTTGGTAAAGGGTCTGGCCCGCGAGACTATAGTTGAGACACATCCTATAACATTATTTGAAAGTAAACCTGAATTACCTGTAGTACACCTTTCACAAGCAATTTTGTCCCAGTATATGACATGTCACTGTACTTGTATAGAGTGTATCCCAGTGTGTCACTGTACTTGTATAGAGTGTGTCCCAGTGTGTCACTGTACTTGTATAGAGTGTCCCAGTATGTCACCATAGGCATTATAGAGTGTGTCCCAGTGTGTCACTGTACTTGTATAGTGTGTCCCAGTGTGTCACTGTAGGCATTATAAAGTGTGTCACTGTACTTGTATATAGTGCGTCCCAGTGTGTCACTCACTGTACTTGTATAGTGCGTCCCACTGTGTCACTGTACTTGTATAGTGTGTCCCAGTGTGTCACTGTACTTGTATAGTGTGTCCCAGTGTGTCACTGTACTTGTATAGTGTGTCCCAGTGTGTCACTGTACTTGTATAGTGTGTCCCAGTGTGTCACTGTAGGCATTATAAAGTGTGTCACTGTACTTGTATAGTGTGTCCCAGTGTGTCACTGGACTTGTATAGAGTGTCCCAGTGTGTCACTGGACTTGTATAGAGTGTCCCAGTGTGTCACTGTACTTGTATAGTGCGTCCCACTGTGTCACTGTACTTGTATAGTGTGTCCCAGTGTGTCACTGTACTTGTATAGTGTGTCCCAGTGTGTCACTGTACTTGTATAGTGTGTCCCAGTGTGTCACTGTACTTGTATAGTGTGTCCCAGTGTGTCACTCACTGTACTTGTATAGAGTGTCCCAGTGTGTCACTGTACTTGTATAGTGTGTCCCAGTGTGTCACTGTACTTGTATAGTGTGTCCCAGTGTGTCACTGTAGGCATTATAAAGTGTGTCACTGTACTTGTATAGTGTGTCTAAGTGTGTCACTGGACTTGTATAGAGTGTCCCAGTGTGTCACTGGACTTGTATAGAGTGTCCCAGTGTGTCACTGGACTTGTATAGAGTGTCCCAGTGTGTCACTGTACTTGTATAGTGCGTCCCACTGTGTCACTGTACTTGTATAGTGTGTCCCAGTGTGTCACTGTAG